>OGYJ01000052.1_pt1 | contig 93933 bp, 131 predicted proteins | sample 1576531 | NCBI WGS metagenome assembly OGYJ01 (sample SAMEA3541574, study PRJEB24748) | human gut metagenome | biome: human gut; feature: human-associated habitat; material: faeces | place: China | collected 2012 | reverse complement strand
TAAAACTTTCATAATTAGCTGACTCCTTTATTTTTCTATAATTCAAATTTATATATTATTTCTTCACTTATTTTCTTTACAAATATTGCTCCGAATTTTTCGTAATAGTCGTTTAACATTGTTTTCAAATATATTTCTTTATATCCTCTTTTTCTCGCTTCTTTTAAAATAGCATCATTTAATATTTTGGAATATCCCTGTCCTCTGTATTCTTGTTTCACATACATTGTGGCATACCATGGACTGAGTTTTGGACATTCGTCACAGTCTTGAGGAAATATTGATATGAATCCTATTAGCTTATCATCGTCTAGCAAAATCAATTTGCAAAAGTCTTTGCCTTTTAATTTGATTTTTATTTTTTCTATTTTTCCTTTTATTCTTGCTTCTTTATCCTCTTCCGGCTTGTCTGCCCATTCCTCGTATTCAAGTGTTGCTACTTCTTTTAAAAATTTCATTTTTTCTAGTATGTTATAAATTTTCAACATCTTATTTTCCTCTTCTACTATTTTCGAATCCTGAATATATTTTTCATTTTTATTTACATTCAATTTTTCTTGCCAATTCAAATGCTAAATATGGCACTCTAGCTTTCTTTTCAAAACTCGTTAGCTGTCCTAGGCTTCTTTCTTCCCATTCTACTGCATCTAAATTGTCTCCAGCATAATAGAAGGTAAAGTATTTTAATTTCTTATATTCGCAAACAGCCGCAATTGATGCGCCTTCCATTTCTACACAAACGGCACCTTTTTGTTTAAACATTTCTATTTTGTCTTTTGTCTCTCTGTAAAATCCATCAGTCGTCCAAGTTGCACCTTCTTCGTATTTATATCCATTTTCATCTAGCACATGTTTAAATATATTTTTGTATTCCTTGTTCATTTCTATGGATTCTGAATCTGGTACATAATGATAACTTGTTCCCTCATCTCTAAATGCTTTATTGGGAATTATTATCGAACAGTCCTCTATTTTTTTATCTAGTACTCCACAGTTTTCAAAAATTATAAACGTGTCTACTCCGTTCGCACTCAATTCTTCTATGTCTGTACTTATCCATGGTCCACTTACACCTGCCATAAATAATGTTATTTTTATGTCTTCATATTTCATAATATAGACTGGGCGATTGCAGTTAGCACCACTAATAAATCCAACCTTGATACATTCAAATTTTTCTACAATATCGTCTAATAAATATTCTGAAAATACTCCTACCGCTATGTGTGGTAACTTGTAGTTTGCATCTCTAGCTCCATCTAGTTTTCTTATGCCGGTCGCCTTTATTAGTCCTTCTTCCTTGCTGAATAAAATCATTATGTCACCTCCAATTATTTGTTATATTCATATTCTTGTATTACTTTTCCATCTACGTCTTTTAATATTATCTTGTTTTCTTCTAATATGATATAGCTGTGTGCTGTGTTGCATTTTGGTAGTGATATTGACCCTGGATTTGCAAATATCAAGCCTTCTTTTTCTTCTATAAATCCTTGATGTATGTGTCCATAAATCATTATATCGAAATCGTCATAAGGAATGTTTTCTATGTTGTATTTGTGTCCGTGTGTGAAGTAGAATTTTTTTCCGTTTATCTCCATTAATATGTGGTCGTTGAATTTGAATTCTGAAATCATTTCGTCTACTTCTGCGTCACAGTTTCCTCTTACGACTAATAGCTTGTCTTTCATTGAGTTTAATGTTTCTGCAACTTTCATTGGATTATATTCTTGGCTCAAATCGTTTCTTGGACCATGATAGTATAAATCTCCTAATAATATTATTTTTTCTGGGTTTTCTCTTTCTACTATTTCTCTTATTTTGTCAGCATAATATCCAGAACCATGTATATCTGATATAACTAAAGCTTTCATGTTATTTTCTCCTTTCTCGTTTTTCTAATTTATATCATATTTTCTGTTTATTCTCAATAAAATTGATGCCAAAAGACAGCAATTTTCTGCTGTCCTTTCCATTTTCTTTTACTCCTCAAGATATAATAATTCTCAACATATTTTGTAACTAAAATATTTTTGTGTATCAAATTTTTTCAGAAAGTTCTCCTTTCATCTTAATGTTATTTTAAGTTTGAAAATTAAATGAATATTAAATTTTTATTTTTTGTAAAAAATTATTTAAAAAAAACAAGACACCCACCGTTATTTCAACGGTGGGGCTTGGGGATTTATTTGTTTACTCTGTATTTACCTCGTCCAATACGTGTTATTGCTCCATGCCTAACTTCATACCTCAGAAAGGCGAAAACGTCAACATATCTAATGTTGGCAAATTTTGCTGTAACTTCTTTTACTACAAAGACATCCTTGGACATCATGAATTCATATACTTTCGCATTCGTTTTATCTTCTTTATAAACGTCTCTCCTTTTTGTTTTTTTCTGTTTATAAGGTTCTATCTTTGGAAGAATATCCGCAATTGTTATGTATGCTTCTTCTTCAGCATAAGTGCTTACAGTTATCGAGCTTCCACCGATGCTTACCATGTAATCCGGAATGTTATCGGTATAGGTTCTCTGTTCTGTAAGAATTTGATATGCTAATTTGCATTTTGCTTCATCCTCCAACATGATGTTTAGGTAGTACTTCGTTGGAGTAACCCGAACTCTTATTTCTTTAGTATAGTCTGGGTTCTGGTTAATAAAATTTCTAACCTTGCTAAAGGCATTTTTTATTACTCTTGAAATGCTTCCCTGCGAAAGATCAACTTTTTCTCCTATTTCGGTTTGTTTCATTCCTCCTAGTCTATAGAAAACTACTTGTTTTTCTTTGAGTTTTAGCGAGCTCATGTTTAGTAAGAGTTCCAAAGTTCTTTCTAATGAATCTCTTTCTTCTATTCCTTTCGTAATGTCTGTCGGATCTACCAGTACTATGTCTTTAAGTGATATTTTGTCGTCTCCTTCTTCTTTGCATGTTACTATACTTTCCAAAGAGATTTCCTTTGACCGATTTTTAGTTTTTCGCTTTGCCATGTAGAACTCATTTTCTATACATTTTTTAGCATAAGTTCCAAACGTATTATTTGCCGATGCATCATATGTTGCTGTTGCCTTTATTAATCCAATATTTCCTACTGACAACAGGTCTTCATATTCAGTGTTTTTACAAGGTAACCTCCTTAAAAAGTACGGAACAATTTTCAAGTTTTTTTCTACAAGCTGTCTTTGTTTATCATCTAACACATAAGTTTTCGACATTTATAGCTATCCTTTCTTTTACAACTGCTTATTGAACGTCTAAATAAACAATATTCCCCCTTCGTATGATTAAATCGATGGATTTACGCTATTCATTCTAGCACAATTTTATGTAAAATGCAATAAAGTGATGCTTATTTTAGCACCACTTTAAATGTTGTTATTCCTTTTTCTGACTCTACCGATATTTTGCCATTGTGATTTTTCACTATATTCTTAGCTATTGCAAGCCCTAAGCCATATCTATTCGTATCTCTATTTCTAGATTCATCTGCTCTATAAAATCTCTCAAATATTTTTTTGTATTTTCTTTGGAATTTCTTTTCCTTTATTTTATACTGTCAATAACATATCATTTTTTTGCTTTTTTAGTACTATATTTATCTCTCCATTTGCTTCGCTATGTTTTATTGCATTATCTATAAGTATTGCAACAAGTTGTTTCATTTGACTGCTATTGCATTTTGCTTTTATTTCTTCTTGTATATCATATTTTAGTTCTATTTTATTTTCATACATCAGACTCTCGAATGTTAATACAGACATCTCTACTATTTTTGATAAATTTTCTTCTTGCTGTATTTCTTTATCTTTTCCTTCTTCTAATTTTGCCAAATCTAATAAGCTTGTTACTAGCTCATTCATTCTGTCCGCTTCGCTCTTTATATTATTTAACCATTTCTTTTCTTCTGGTTCTTTTTCCAACGCTTCTGCGTTCGCCATTATTACCGCAATAGGAGTTTTTAGTTCATGTGATGCATCTGCCACAAATTGTTTTTGCCTGTTAAATGACTCTATTACTGGTTTTATTATCCACCTCGTTATTTCTACAGTCAAAATAATTATTATAATTTCTATCAATACAAAAATTAAGATTGATGTTTTTAATAATGACTCTAATTTTGCCTTGGCTGATGTATTATCTACTATAGTTAACGTGTTTGGTGCTTGGAAAGCATATGAGTATTGGTCTAAATATAAATTTCCAATTCTTCTTCCCTGCTTTGTATTTGAAATTTCCAATATATTTTCTACAATTTGGATTATTTTTTCATCCGAAACATTGTTATCTGTATGGTTTATTACTTCTGTTACTTTATTTGATGTATTGTATTTTACCGTATATACTACTGCATCCATAAAAACTGGCATTCCTGGTGCCTGTCTATCATTTTCCATTCTACTTAATTTATTTTCTATTTCTACTTTTTCATGATTGTAATCTTGAAAATTAAATATGCACAATACACTCACAAGAAATATTGTTAATATAGCAAACATTACCAAAAATATTTTTTTCTTTAACTTTTCCATTTTTTCCCCTTATCTTTTATACTCTAAGCAATTATACCTATTTTTATAATTTAACACAATTATTGGCACAAATTAGTCCCTTCTAGTTTATCTTTTATTGCAATTAAAATTATAAAATCAATTTTCAACTTCTAGCTTATATACAAGTCCTCTAATAGCTTTTATCTGAACATTAGACCCTATTATTTTAATTTTTTTTCTTATAAATGAAAGATATGCTTCCAAGTTGTTTGACTCTGATTCATTATCTAGTCCCCATATTTTTTCATATAATTGTTCTTTTTGTAAAACTTGATTTTTATTTTTCATTAAATATTCTAATAGCATAAATTCTTTGCAGACAACTTCTATCGACTCATTTGTTGTAGTGCATATTAAGGTTGTATTTTTTATATTCAGTCTTAAATCTCCTGCTTCTACATAATATTTTTGTACTTGTACATTATCCATTCTAAGCTGTGCATTTACTCTGGCAACTAATTCATCAATATGGAATGGCTTTGTTAAATAGTCATTTGCTCCACTATTACCCCCCATAAGCTTGTCTTCTATCATAGATTTAGCAGTCAACATTATTACTTTTGCATTAATTTTTTCTCTTCTGATTTCCTCTAAAATCTTAAATCCATCTACTTTTGGTAGCATCACATCTAAAATTATTAAATCATAAATATTTGTAAGAGCATTATCCAAACCAGCTTCTCCATTGTCAAATACATCTACTATATAATTTTCTTTTCTAAGCCTGCTGGCAATTACATCAGCAATTTTAAATTCATCTTCTACAATTAAAATTCTCACTTTAATTTTCAATTCCTATATTAATATTGTTCATATAATAACTTACTACTATTAAATAAATATTAAATTTTCATGCATATTATATCATAAATTTTTATCATGCAAAAGGCGGGGGATAATATCCCCCGCCTATGCAGTGTTAAGCCACTACAACTTTCTTCTTCAAGGCAGCCATCTTCTTCGTTGCCTCGATATCTTTCTCTATCACCCTGACAATTTGCCCATCGTTGTGGATTACTGAGAAAACATCTCCTTCCTGTACAGAATTTGCCATCCCCACAAATTTGTTCATGGGTACGAGCGTTTTCTTGACAGCACTCGTGATATAGTCTTTTTTCTGGCTTTCTTCAAGCCATATCATTTCCACCTCTGCGATCACACAATTGTGGTTTTTTGAAATTACGTGCATGTAGCTTATCATTTTTTCAGTCTCCTTTCACTAGACCTTTTTTTTACGCTTAGCACCTGCTTTTCTACAAAGCTCTCGTCATACTGTCAATCGACATATTATGATTCTCCTTTCTGTATATTTTATATTATAAATTATAACATAATATTCAGTTTTTGGCAAATTATTCCAATTTTTATATAATAAGAAGATGTAAGTACCTTTCACTCACATCTTCTTACTTTTTGCACTCAGAATATTAATTAAAATCTTCTAAGTGCCCTCTGGAGGCGTTCTTCCAATGTTGCCGGAACAACATCTCCATTCATGTTCACCTTGTTATTTCCATTAACATCTGCCCAATATCCGGGCATTTCTTTGCCACCCATCTCTTTGGGCAATGTCGACGATGGTATCCAGCTTACCCTTAGCTTTCCATTTGTTGCAAATGGGATTCCGTAAATTCCACGGTATACCATAAAACCTTTGGGGCCTTCAGGCAATGGTTCTCTTCTCCGTTTTTCATCTCTGAACCTGAGTCCCATTTCCTCTCTCAGCTTTTTAATCATTATTGAATCCTCCTAAGTTACTCTTCAAAATATTTTCGCCAACTTTCGATTTCGTTCTCGCGCATTTCTCTGCTGTGGCCATTCCTTTCGACCACATACAGAGCTTCGATTTCCTTCCAAAAGCCAGGAATTTCCGTACCATTTTTGGTTCTTCTACTGGGAATCCAGCAGATTGTCCCACAGTTGCTTTTGGCTATCTGTCTTCCCATTACATTTTTCTGGAGTACATAGCCTTCCGGAACTTCACGTTCTTTGTCACAGAACAGTGTTTTTAACAAATTGAACATTCTTTCCTCCTTCCCAGCTACCTGGGAGTCGAGTGTTTATAAACGTACATAACCTTATTATACCACTTTTTCTCGCAAAAAGCAAATTTTATGTTAATTAGGCAAAAAAAATACATGGATTTTTTCCATGTATTCATATGAATTCATATTTCTATATTAATTCAATTATTTTTTGTTTACTAAATCTTTTAAAGCTTTTCCAGCTTTGAATACTGGAGCTTTTGATGCTGGTATTTTGATTTCTTCTTTAGTTTGTGGGTTTCTTCCTTTTCTAGCAGCTCTTTTTCTAACTTCGAAAGAACCAAATCCAACTAATTGAACTTTGTCTCCCTTTACTAAAGCTTCTGTAACAACGTCAACAAATGCGTTTAATGTTGCTTCTGCATCTTTCTTTGTGCATTCTGTTTTAGCAGCTATGGCTGCGATTAAATCAGATTTGTTCATTTAAATTACCTCCTAATAAGATTGTATATGTAGATAATTATTGCATCTACTACTTACATTATTCGCCAAGGTTTGATAAAATCCTTCTTTTTTTTCAAATTTATTTTATAAAAGTGTTAAATCTCTAAGGTTTGCGGTTTTCCATTTTCAAAAATGCTTATTTTTCAAGGTTTACAGACCTTATTTTTCTTAAATTTGCTGTAAAATGGCAACACGTATAATTCATCTTTACTAAAAATTTTTGTAATTGCTAATATTACTACATAAACAATTATTGCAAATATTATTGTTAATATTATAGCAATATTTTGCATAATTATACCTTTTAGTAAATTATATGTATATATTCCGAATTATTCCCATTGATGAACTTGCTAAAATTGGTTTTATAAAATATTTCGACAAATCAAATTTTATTTTAATATTTTTACTCAATGCTATCAAACTAATAAACATGGAAATAACATGACACATTACAGTTGCAAATGCTGCTCCAGCAACTCCTCCCAAAACGAATGAATCTGGATTTACTTTTACTAATATTAAATTCAAAATTAGCTTAATAGACACTCCTATTGAAAGTGCAATTACGGGTACTTTAAGTTTTCCCAATCCCTGAAGAGCACCGTTTATAGTTTGTTCTAATGTAATGAATACAATCGAAATACTACTTATTTGAAATATAAATTCTCCACTACTTGCATTTGGAAATAACATTTGTAAAATTGGCTTTGCGAAAACTACCATTCCAACACTACATGGCAGTCCAATTAATATCGTAATAAGTATCGCAAAAGACACCCTTTTTTCTATACTCTTATAGTCTCCTCTCGCTTTTGCAGCCGATACTGCTGGAACCAAAGCCGTTGCAAGTGCAATATTAAACGATAAAGGAAAAGTTACGAGTGTATCTATTTTTCCACTTAGTATTCCATATTGAATTTTAGCTTGTTCTTCTGTTAAAAATGTTTTTAATCCCCTTACAACTGTAAAGGAATCTATATTTTTATTTAGCGAGCCTAAAATTGCACTAAATGTAAGTGGCATTGCAATTATTATTATCTTCTTTACTATCTCTACTGTTCTTTCTTGCCTATGATATTTTGGCTTATTAAATTTTATATATCTTTCTTTTTTATTATATAAATATATTAAATATATAAAGCCAATAAAGGTGGCAATACTAGTTGCCAAATTTGCTCCAGCAGCCATTACAGCTGTAGTATCTTTATTTCCCATAAAAAAACATATTAACTCAACTATAGCAACGGTGCATATTGTTTTTGTAAATTGTTCTATTGTTTGAGACTGCGCCATTGGTTTCATATTTTCGTACCCATTAAAATAGCCCCTTAAAACCGAAATTAACGAAACAAAGAAAATTGATGGTGCAAGTATTATTAGTGTTAACTTTGCTTCCGGAATTTGAAGCCATACATTTGCAATAAAATCACTTCCACAAAATAATAATGCTGAACCTGTAAAACCGACTACAGAGAAAAAGGCAAACGCTACTTTAAAAATTTTCTGTGCTCCCCTATTGTCTCCCACTGATAATTTTTCTGAAATAAGTTTTGCAACAGCATTTGGAACACCTATTGAAGAAATCGTTAACAGTAGTGCATAGATTTGGAATCCACTGTTATAAATAGCATTTCCAGCATCTCCAAAACCATTTTTATTTGTCAAATATAATTTATAAAATAAACCTAAAATTTTTATTAAAACTTGTGAAAACATCAAAGTAATAATTCCTTGCATGAAACTTTGCTTTTTTTCCTTAGACATATGTTCTCCTTCCCCTTATTTATAAAATATATTCAATAAACCAATTACTATACTTAATTTGTAAGTTTAATAAATTTTTAGCATAAAAAAGCTTATAAAATTGCTCAAAATACTTGTTTTTTTCTTCATTTTATAGGATAATAGATATGTATAAATTTTAATAAATGAAATAATTTGAAAGTGGTGAATCTTTTGAAAGCAATAGACAAATTTTTAAAATATCTAAAAACAGACAGAAATACTTTTCTAACATATGTACTAACTTTAGTAAGTGCTTATTTAGTTGTAGACAGAATAGTAGAAATGCTTATGATGATTTTTACAGGAATGGCAGTTTCATATTGGGGGCCAATTACTTATACCCTAGCACTTGCTTGCCCGGTATTTGCATTTCTATTTTCGTGTTCATCTAAGTTCGTTGACTCAGATGAATCTAAATTAGCACTATTTGATGTGTATTTAATCAGCATTTATATAATGATTGTATCTATGTTTACACAATTCACGAACCAATTTGGTTGGATGTTATTCTTATCAGTACCAAACTTTTCATACATCGCATCTAACTTTTATAATTTGATTAAACCAGCATTCTCCGCAGTTGCTCTTTACTTACCATTAACCACATTTTATCCAGTTATAAAATGGTTATTAATGACTGTACACGATACAAAAAATATTTATGAATCAATTTATGATTATAAAGGAATAAATTTAGCAGATAAATCTGCTTCTTGGGGTGCTTACACTTGTGAGATGTCTTTTGGAACAGATAAAGTAAATGGTAAAACAGTTAAAATAGCTGAAGAGAAAAGATTTTACCCTACACTAGTATGTGGTGTTTCTGGTGCTGGAAAAACATCTTTATTGTTTGAGCCAATGATTGCAAAAGATATCGATAAAAAATATTTCTTTAGAGAAATATCAAAGGAAATGGGATTTACTGCATTAAAAACTGGAATTGCTACTTTAAATTGCCCATACTCAAATGATTATATAAACGCTAATTTCAATTTAAATATGATAACACCAAAAGAAAATAAACTTAATGTTTATAATACATATATGAAGAAAATGATTATATCTGGAACTGGAGATAATTATATTTACAGAAATTTAGGTTTAACCTACGTCTCTCCTGATATTGAATCTATAAATCATATTAAAAAAGTTTTAAAAGCACGTAATATGAAGTTTAATTTAATAGATCCTAATGACTCATCTTCTGTTGGCTTAAATCCTTTCGCTCTTGAAGATGCAACTCAAACGGCTGTTGCAATTTCTACAGTTTTAAAGGGATTATATTCTTCAAGCAATAGTAATTTAGATGTAGAGCTTGCATACAGAGTAAACGCTGCAAACCAAGCAATTGAAAATTTAGCAATATTATTGAAAGAAATATATCCTAGACTTCATGATGATGATTTACCAAATCTTGAAGATATGTTAAATTGTTTCACACATTTTGAATTAATCGAAGAATTATGTGAAGAAATGAAAAAAGACGATGAACTTGCAGAAAAATATTCTTCATTGATAAATTATTTTGAAAGAAACTTCTATGCATCTGCTCCAAATAGAGAAGATACCGAAAAATTTATAACACATGCTACTGCACAATTAGATAGTTTACTAAGATATACTGGAGTTAAAAACATATTATGTAATAGAAGAAATTCTATAAACTTTGATAATACATTAAAAAATGCTGATGTAACTCTTGTATGTACAAGACGTGGTGATTTAGGTCCAAATATTCATACAGCATTTGGCCTATTCTGTATATTGATGATGCAATATTCAGTATTAAGACGTCCTGGAACAGAAAAAGACAGAGTTCCCCATTTCTTATATATTGATGAATTTGCAGACTTTGTTGGAAATTCAACAGATTCATTATTCACTCTATACAGAAAATATAAAGTTTCAACAATAATCTCGATACAAAACTTAGGTCAATTAGATAAAGGAACAAATAAAAAACATAGACAAATAATAACAGCAAACTGTTCTAATAAATTTGTATTTGGAAATAACACACCAGAAGACAACGAATGGTGGTCAAAAGAAATTGGTGAGAAGAAAGAATGGTCATTTGGAAGTTCTTACGATACAGCTAAAGGAGAATATGATCCTAAACTTACAGGTATTAAGTATGAAAACAAGATAAAATATCAACCTGGAAAAATTCAAGCTTTAAAATTCAAACAAGCTATGTATAAAATCAGAAACCTTGGCGGAAAAAGTGATAATGGTACTGTAAACCTAAATTTCCTATCTGCAACATATTATGAGCCAAAGCCATCAAAAGAATATCCATTTGAAAGATATAATTCAGGTTTTGATTCACATTCGGCTGAAGATAAATACGAAGACGAAAAAGAAACAAAAAGAAAAAAAGAAACTTTAAAGAATTATCATTTTAATGATGATATTCCTGATGAGGTTGATCCAATAAAAACAGACACATCTGATTCAAAATATTTATTTGATAGTGAAGATGCAATTGTATTTAACTTTAAGAAACCAGATAATAAATAAATTTTAAGAACGAAGCAAAAATATCTATGCTTCGTTCTTTTTTTCATTAAAATAATATATTTAACTTCAAAGAAGACGAAGCATTTTTTGCTCCGTCTCCATTTTGCATTCTTTTAGGCATTATTATTTATCCTAATAATTTTATATCTACATTTTCCATTTTATACTTATTAGTTACTGGGTCTAATTTAAATTCAGCCAAGCTGTGTTCTAGTGTGCTATCATTTTGACGTAAATCTGTTGTGTAATATAGATTTAGTTTATCTATGCCTAATCCATTTACAACAATTTCTCTAAATGTTTCCGCCATATGCTTTTCATCTTCACATAGTAAAATTAATTGTGGTATTGTTTTAAACCCAGAATCCATTGCTACAAAGTTTTCATAGAAGTCTTTATACAATTTCATTTTATCTGCAAGTTTTTTTTGCCAATCATCTTCTCTACGAATTACTTCAAAAATGAAATCTATTGATTTTCCATTCTTGCTTAGAGTAACTTTCCCACCAGTAGCTTTAAATTGTTTTCCAAGTATTTTCGCATTCATAGGTACTTTTATTTGGAATGAATCAAAAGCTTGTACTTTTTCTTTATAAGAAATTAGAAGTTGATTGCTTGCTAATCTTTTCTTTATCATTGCAACTGGTTTTGTATTATCTGTTGGTTGCCATTTACATTCTACTCCTCTAGAATTTAATAAATATTTCCCCATTTTTTCTAGGCAGTATATTCTGTATATTCCCTTACCATCTTCTGAATTGAAATAATATCTTGTTAATATTTTTGATTTAACTAGTTGTTCTAATTTATTGTTTAGTTTATCCTGTGATTTAAGTTCAAATTTTTCTTTTTCTAATAATTTAAACAACTGTCTAGATGTTATAAACTCATATTCATTAACAATTTCCATTATTCTAAAATGTAAATCATTTATATGACCTACATTTATTTTTTGGATTATTTGGTTCATTGATACATAACCATCTTTTCCATCAAACACTTTAATTTCTCCTGGTCTTATCGCAAAAGGTGAGACTGTTGTTTTTATTTCTGAATCTTCTATCATTCTAATTCCCCCTATAATTTATAAAATACAATTTAGTACTCTACATTATCTATTTTTCCACATTTTGGCCTATTTGTCAAGTTCTAATAGTCTTTTTACCTCGTTATCTGTTAAATATCTCCATTTTCCTATTTCTAGATTTTTTACATCCAAATCTGCAATTTTTCTTCTATGTAAAGCAAGTACTTTTCTACCTATTGCCTCACACATTTTTCTTACTTCCCTATTTTTGCCTTCATGAATGGTTATTTGCAATCTTGAAAAATTTTTCTCTTCATCTGTTTTTAGAATTTTTACTTTAGCTGGACTTGTAACAAATGTTTCCTCACTCTTTTCATCAACTGGTATTTCTACACCGTTTTTTAATTTTTCAACATCATCTTGAGTTACAATTCCTTTTACTGTTACAGTGTATGTTTTTTCCACTTCATGACTTGGATGTGTGATTTTATTTATAAATTCTCCATCATTTGTAAGCATTAATGCTCCAGATGTATACATATCTAATCTGCCCACAGGTAGTACTTTTTCTTTTATTTTTACTAAATCCAGCACTGTTGGTCTATCAAACTGGTCTTTCACAGTAGTCACATAACCAATTGGTTTGTTAAGTAATATATATACATGTTTTTCTACCTTTTCAACTTTTTTACCATCAAATTCTATTATGTCTTTATCTGGATTTATTTTAGTTCCGAGTTCTGTTACAACTTTGCCATTTACTTTCACTCTGCCATTTAATATAAATTCTTCACATTTTCTTCTTGCTGCAATTCCATTATTGGCCAGATATTTTTGTAATCTTTCTTCCACAATTTCACTCCTTTCTAATTTTACTAATTCTAATTTGAATACAAAATACGATTAGATTATAAATTTTTTTATATTTTTGTACTATTTATTGTTTTACATACAATTAAGTTTAAGTTGATTTCATTTTTTATCAATTTCTCTATTTTTTAGCTTTTCTAGTACATCTTCAAAATATTCCGGTATTGGCGCTTCTAAGCTTAGCTCCTTGCCAGTTATTGGGTGTTTAAATTGTAAGTAACGTGCATGAAGCATTTGGCCTTGCACCCCAAATTCATTCTTACCATTAGAATACACTTCATCTCCTACCACAGGATGTCCTATATAAGACATATGTACTCTTATTTGATGAGTTCTACCAGTATCTATTTTCAATTCTAATAAAGTATAATTATCATATCTTTTTAGCACTTTAAAGTGTGTTACAGCATTCTTCCCCTTAGGGTCAACAGCCATTTTCTTTCTGTCTTTTGTACTTCTTGCAATAGGTAAATCTATAGTAGCCTCATCTTCGGCAATAACACCTCTAACTAATGCAATATATTTTTTAGTAACCTTTCTTTCTTGAATCTGCTTACTCATATTCATATGAGCCTCATCATTTTTGGCAACTATAAGAAGTCCAGATGTATCTTTATCTAACCTATGTACAATTCCAGGTCTTATTTCTCCACCTATTCCAGACAGACTATCTTTACACATTGCGAGAATTGCATTTACAAGCGTTCCATCTGGATTTCCATTAGCAGGGTGAACTACCATTCCCTTCGGCTTATTTACAACAATTATATCATTATCCTCATATACAACAGGCACAGGAATATCCTGTGCTTTTAATTCAACATCTTTTGCTTCTGGTATTTCTATGCTTATTACATCTCCTTCTTCAGGTTTATAAGAAGCTTTCTGCTTTTTTCCATTTACTAGAATTTTTTCCTCTTCTATAAGCCTTTGAGCAGTTGTTCTAGACACTTTACTTAATTTATCTGTTACATAAGAGTCTAGTCTTTTTTGATTATTCTCCTTTACAATTAATTCTTCCAATTTTATCTTCCTTTTCAATTAATCTCTTCCAATATTTCGTATTTTCTCTTCTATATTCTTCAAATCTGCTTTAATATTCAAAGTGTTCTTTACCATAAATATTAAGAATGTAATCCAGCCTATAATGTATAGAATATATGCGATGTTTACCGAAGGTAATCTCCCTATTTTTATAAAATTTATAACCTCTCCATTCCAAATCTTATCTATGCAATTACTTATTCCTCCGCCTAATATTACGGCAAGTGAATATTTCACTTTTGTGGACATATATTTGCTTTGTTCTTTTAAAAACTTGATTATAACTGTAAACACAACACAGTCAGATAATATAGAAATAATAACGTCAGCAATCTTTATCTCTTCACTTTTTTTGATTAACGTAATTATTCCAACGTCTTGCTTTACAAAATTTATTACCAATATTTTGCTAACTTGGTCAATTAAAATTATTGCAATAATAATTAAAATGGTTATGCTTAATTTAAATTTCTTCTTTTCCGTCATTTTTAGTCTCTTTCATATATTACAAACTTTTTATCCGAATATAATTCTTTATATCTGTCACTTCTTGATAAGAATATATTCAGCTTTGAATTCTTATATAAAATTACATGAGTAATTCCATAAGTATTAAATGTATTTTCATAATATTTAGATATATTTGAAGTATTTATATAATCTGAAAAAATATCTTGTCCTTCATATTTTCCGTCTTTTCCTTTTACTCCATTAAATTCAGGTGCATATAAATCTGCTCTTGAATCTATAAAAACAGGAATTCCTTCAAATAATAGATAACTTCCGTAATTGTATTCATTAAATAATTTAATTGAATTTACATCCAAATTTTCTTTAATATATTTTGCTGCATCAACTGGATATGTTGATGGATTTACAAATTTATCATCTAATTTTGGTTTTATTTCTATTACAGATAGTAGTACAATTAGTAAAACAACAGCAATAGTTCCAAGTGACGATACTGCAATATCTTCGAATTCTTTTAATCCTTTTTCATCATATTTAGTAAATAACTGTGTTATTAATGTTGCTAAAACAGCACTTCCGAGCAATACAAGCATAGATTCTTGCCTTCTAGTCATAAACATTAACAATGTTAAACCAGCAAGCATGAATAAATCTTTTAATCTTATTTTTGTATCTGTAAAAATCAATAATGCTAATGTTGCAGTTAGTACAACCAACATTTCTTTATTATTTATTAGTGTTAATGGCAAATGTTCACTTATACTCTTAGTTGTATTTCCTTTCATTGTCTTGTATAAGTATGTGTATGGTGTATCTCCTAATGGTGTTAATAACCCTGTTAGAACACATATAGCCATTATTAATATAAGCCATTTTGCATTTTTATTTTTGTTATATCTTATTTTATATGGTTCTTTTCTTTTTGCTTCTCTATTTTTTAATATTTTTGCATTCTTTTCTTCAAATTTTTCTTTTGCTGTTATTACTTTTTTTAATTTTTCATCTAATATTTTTTTATTTTCTTCTATTGCTTCTTTTTCTATTTTCTTATTGTAATTTTTTATTTTTATATCATAATATTTTTTTCTTATTCTGTAAACTGGCTGAGCATCAATTACAGTAAATATTAAATATTCTGCAATATATGGCAAGAATATTACAAAGAAAAATGGCCATACAGCACAATGTAAGTTTGCTATTGCTGTAGATATAACTATAATTCCAATAGCATAGCCTACCTTTTTCTTTTCTAAGAAATTTTCTATTAGTAAAATTGTAAGTTCAAGCAATATAAATGTTACAAGTTGCGCTCTTGCTGCTATATAATCTTTTATCAAGAACATTCCACCAATTGTAATTGCAAACGAAATTAGTTTGTTTTTAGATATTTTATAGTTTGTACAATACATTAGAATACCTAATATACACGCAAATACTATTGTTGATATAAAAATTCCTAAAAATCCTCCTAAATTATATATCAAATAAATCATTACATCATAAGCCCAATGAGGATATGTATATGGTAACTCATGCCATGAAAATTGGTCTTGCATATCCACAGTTTTAGTATTAATTATGTGTTCACCTATTTTTATCGTATAATACGTATCATTTTGCATTGTTACAGGACAAATTGATGCACAAAAAATTATAATGCAAAAAATTGCAAGTATATGAAATTTTATATTCTTAATTTTTTGTGAATCTTCTTTTTTGACTTTTTCCTTTACCTCTTTTTTCTCAGATGTTTTCATTAATTAATTTCCTTCCTCGCTTTATTTGAATGCACACACAGCAAAATTGATTTGTAATTTCTATTAATCTATTTTCTGTGTTATTGTTAATTTCACATGCTAATTATACCAGTTTCTAGAGCAAAGAGCAATACAAAATACAATAAAAAAGAAAGTTGATATATTGAATTTTTCTTCAATATTTTCAACTTTCTTTTGTTATTTTTAGTTCTTATTCTATTTTAATTGTTTTGCAACTTCTTCAGCAAAGTTTTCTTCTTTTTTCTCTATTCCTTCACCTTTTTCAAGTCTTGCAAATCTAACAACTTCTGCATTCTTTTCTTTTAATAATTGGCTAACTTTTTTGTCCATATCTTTAACAAATTCTTGGTCTACTAGGCAGATATCTGAATAGAATTTTCCAATTCTTCCTTGTACCATTTTTTCAGCTATAGCTTCTGGCTTTCCTTCATTCATAGCTTGAACTTTTAGTATTTCCATTTCTTTGTCTACTCTTTCTTGTGGAACTTGTTCTCTGTTTAAGAATTCTGGCTTAGAAGCAGCTATTTGCATACAAATGTCTTTTGTTAATTCTGCATCTGCATTCTTCATTTCTACTAATACAGCTATTTTTCCAGCTCCATGAACATATTGTCCTAATGTTCCATCTGTTGTCTCATATCTAACAAATCTTCTTATTGTTATGTTTTCTCCAATTGTAGCTATTTTATTTATTAAAGCTTCTTTAACAGTTTTTTCTGGATCTGCTATGAATTTTTCTTCTAATAAAGCTTCAACATCAGCTGGGTTATTTAAAGCAACTTGCTTTACAACATCATTAACAAATTGTTTAAATTCTGCATTCTCTGCTACGAAATCTGTTTCAGCATTAACTTCAGCTATAGCACCTACTTTTCCATCTTCTGAAATGTAGCTACCTACTAATCCTTCTGCAGCAACTCTAGATGCCTTTTTAGCAGCTTTTGTTATTCCTCTTTCACGTAATAGTTCCATTGCTTTTTCAATGTCACCATCTGTTTCTGTTAAAACTTTTTTGCATTCCATCATTCCTGCACCTGTTTTTTCTCTTAATTCCTTTACTTGGCTTGCTGTTATCATTTTATATCCTCCTTATTTTTCGCCCATTAGGGACGCCCCTTTTTGGGCGATTTAATTCTTTTTTAATGTCTAACCCATCAATTTTACTAGAGTCAAACATTAAAGGATAGGGCAGCCGCCCTACCCCTTTGGTATTGTTTATTAATTATTTTTATAAACTATAAATTATTCAGCATCGCTAGCTGCTTCAACTACTTCTTCCATATCTGTTGGAGCTGTAGCTTCTTCTGTCTCCATAGCATCTTCTGAATCTGATGTAACTTCTAGAGTTTCTCCTTGTCTACCTTCGATTACTGCATTAGCCATTGTATCAGCTATTAATTTAACTGCTCTTATAGCATCATCATTTCCTGGGATAACGTAATCAACATCATCTGGGTTGCAGTTTGTATCGATTAATCCTATTGTAGGAATGTTTAATTTTTTAGCTTCTAATATAGCATTTCTTTCTTTTTTAGGATCTACTATGAATAAAACTCCAGGCATTTCTTTCATGTTTTTGATTCCACCTAGATTTTTCTCTAGTTTATCCATTTCTTTCTTTAAAAGAATAACTTCTTTCTTAGGTAATACTTCGAAAGTTCCGTCTTCTTCCATTTTTTCTAATTGATTTAATCTTTCAATTCTCTTTTCGATTGTAGCAAAGTTTGTAAGCATTCCACCTAACCATCTTTGGTTAACGTAGTACATACCACATTTTTCAGCTGCTTCTTTCATGCAGTCTTGAGCTTGTTTCTTTGTTCCTACAAATAGAACTGTTTTTCCTTCTTCAGCTTGCTCTTTTAAGAAAGCATAAGCCTCATCTAATTTTTTTGATGTTTTTTGTAAATCGATGATGTGAATTCCGTTTCTAGCTTGGAATATATATTCAGCCATTCTAGGATCCCATCTTCTTGTTTGATGTCCGAAATGAACACCAGCTTCTAGTAATTGTTTCATTGCAACTACTGCCATTTTTTGTTCCTCCTTTTAGTTTTTACCCTCCACAAATCTTTAGCATTTAAAAGAACTTTTGCATTTAAATAGATTTTACAAAAGCACTGCTTTTAAACTGGAATTTGTGTGCGTATTTTTAACAGAAACTATTATATCACAACAAATAGCTAGAAATCAAGCTTTTTTTGAAATTTTAAGTTTTCTCACATTTTTAGAAGGTTTTCGACGGTGTTTTATCACATTTTTAGATTTTTTATAACTATTTTTTTCATTTTCTACATTTTTTGATTTTTCTATTTATATTTTGACATTTTTATGATAGAATTCTTTTGAAATTAATATTTTTCATAGGAGGTAACAAATGAATTTAAATAGATGTGAACGTTGCGGAAGCTTTTTTGCTTCAAAAAACTCAGTATGCCCTAATTGTCAATCTAAAGATGAACATGAAATAAACCATTTAAAAACTTTTTTAAGTGAGGCCGATTCTTCTGTAACTGTTGAATCTTTAGCAGAATCTACTGGAGTTTCTTTAAAAAATGTAAATAGATTTTTACAAGATAAAAATGTATACACTACTTTAACAAACTTAGGATTAAACTCAGAAGCAAACAAAATACACAATATTTCCTTATAAAAATACGAAAAAAAGATATCATTTTATAAAAAGAGACGGGAAGTGCACTTTTTGAAGGCTAAATAGCCCGACCTAGCACGACATGTTAAGTTTTATAAAATGATATCTTTTTGTAGTTTATTCAATTATTTCAATTATATCTGCAACTTTTTCCACATTTTGTTCACCTATTTCATATGTTTGTTGCAATTTTTCTACGGCTTCTCTGCCTTTTTGTTCATCGTCGGCATATATGTATGCTATTGTTTCACCCTGTTCCACTTGGCATCCCACTTTTTTTAGTAGTTCTATTCCAACGGCATAGTCTATGTTATCTTCTTTTTTCATTCTGCCTGCACCTAAATGCATTGCTATTTTTCCTACTTCTTCTGCATTTAGTTTTTGTACATATCCAGTCTTTACCGCTTCTACTGGCATTTTATATTTAGCCTTTGTAAATTTTTCCGTATTTTCTATATAGCCAATATCTCCACCTTGATTTTCTACTAATTGTAAGAATTTTCTATATGCTTCTCCATTTGATATTACTTGCTCAATTTTCTCTTTATTTTCTTGAATGTTATCTCCTTTTCCATCCAGTTTTAATATATAAGCACCTAATTCTAATACAACATTTTTTACATCGTCTTGCATATTGCCTTTTAAAGCTTCTATTGCTTCTATAACTTCAAGTATATTTCCCACCATAGTTCCTAAAGGTTGATCCATATTTGTTATTATACATACAGTTTCTTTATTTGCTAGCTTTCCAATGTCAATCATGGTCTTAGACAATTCTCTTGCTTCTCCCACTGTTTTCATGAATGCACCACTTCCACAGGTTACATCTAAAACTATTTTATTTGCTCCTGCTGCAATTTTCTTGCTCATTATACTAGAGCTTATTAGTGGAATATTAGCAGTACAACTAATTGTATCTCTTAAAGCATACAATTTTTTATCTGCTGGAGCTAAATTTAAAGTTTGACCTATTAAACTTATTCCAATTTTCTTTACATTTTCTATAAACTCATCTATTCCAATCTCTGTTCTATATCCTGGTATTGCCTCTAGTTTATCCTTTGTACCGCCAGTTGCTCCTAGTCCTCTTCCAGACATCTTAGCAACTTTTACACCTAATGCTGAAACTATTGGCATTAGAATTAACGTAATCTTGTCTCCAATTCCACCTGTGCTATGTTTATCTACAACCTCTCCAATATCTGATAAATCTAATACATCTCCAGAATATGCCATGGCTAAAGCTAAGTTAGTTGTCTCTTCTTTTGTCATTTCATTTATGTAAATTGCCATAACTAAAGCAGCAGCTTGATAGTCTGGTATGCTACCATCAGTATATCCTTTTACAAAAAATTCAATTTCTTCTTTATTTAATTCTTTCGCATCTCTCTTTTTTTCAATTATATCTAAAATGTTCATTTTTTTCTTCCTCTTTTATACAAAATGTTTAATAAACGATTCCCTATGTAAAGGGCATGGTCCATATTCTTTTAATGCTTTTATGTGTTCTGCTGTACCATATCCTTTGTGTTTTGCAAACCCATATTGAGGATATATTTCATCCCACTGTCTCATAATTCTATCCCTTGTAACCTTTGCGATTATTGAAGCTGCAGATATCGAATAGCATTTAGCATCTCCCTTTATAATAGACTGATATGGTATCCCATCAGTATCTATTTTTGTTAATGCATCTACTATTATCAAATCTGGTCTTGGATTAAGCTCTTTTACTGCCATTGTAAGCCCTTCCTTAGTAGCATTTAGAATATTAATTCTATCAATTTCTTTTTGGTCTATAATTCCAACACCATAACTAATAGCTTCTTTAGTTATAATTTCATATAGTTCTTCTCTCTTCTTTTCCGATACCTTTTTAGAGTCATTCACTCCTTCAATCATAGAATTTCTTGGCATTATTGCTGCAGCAATTACAACAGGTCCTGCAAGAGGTCCACGCCCAGCTTCATCAATTCCACATATATATTCTACTCCAGAATTATGAATTTCTTCCTCTATCGCTTTTAGTTGAATTAATCGTTGTTCTTCTTTTTCCTTCATTCTATTTTCCTCTCTTAGTATAACTATTAATAGAGACAATCTCTTACTAATTGTCTCTATTTCTTTAATTTTCATCAATATATTTATCTACTAGTTCAATTAGTTCTTCTGCTGTTTTTAATTGTTCATTTGTCTTATCGGCATCTACAATAAATTCATCATCATAGTCACTATCTTCTCTAATTGCACTTGCATTTTGAATTTTTCTTCCCATCATTCTTGGAAAAATCTCTTTATTTATATAATTTTTATTAAAATACGCAAGCACATCTTTATGTCTTTTAAAATCAATCGGTTCAAGTGCTAACACAGCTTTAATGCTATGAAATATTGAATAATATGCTCTGTGTTATTTGCTGATTTATAGAAATTTTTATCATACAATAATTTTCCAGCTTCTAAATCTTCTTTTGCCTGCTCTAATCTGTGTTTTGCAAGTTCTTTAGATATTTTCTGTACCACTCAAAACCACTCCTTCTCTCTGAACATTCATATAAAATGGTAATGCCTTTAACCAATATTCAAATTTTTCTATGTTTTTTACTAACGGAGAAATCATTACTTCAAAGTTTGTATCAAATTCTATATCAAATGCTATATTAGATACTAATTCTCTATATTCTATTATTTCTTCGTTTGTTAAATCTGTAAGTATCATTATATCTATATCCGAGTTTTCGTTGTAATCTCCTCTAGCATAAGAGCCATATAGTATAATCTTCTTTACTCTTTTTCCTAGCAATTTATTTACTCGATCTATAAATTCTTGAATTATTTTTTCTGTACTTTGTGGTATATTGGGCATTTTAATCCACCTACACTTTCTTATTCTGCATATATTATATCATAACTAATAGCTTTTTCAAGTAGTTATTTTAATCATCTCTGATAAGAAACAATCTTTTATTTTTTGCTTAAATTTCTATAGTTCTAGCCTTCATCATTCTTTTCATTTTCATTATTTTTTTCTGTTGTTTCTTCAATAACATTGTCATTTTCAGAAGTCGTATTTTCATCATCTTTCTTATTTATATCAGTTAATTTGTACAATATCTCGTCATCAGATTTATTATATCCTTTTGTATCTATTACTTCATATGTATTATAATTAATTAAGAAATAACTGCCCTCGTAATTTGTAATTTCTAGCCCAGCTTCTGCTAAATTTTCGTCTTGCAAAACATAGTATTTATCATATTCTTCTTCTGAAATTATATTCTTAACAAGAAAATCTTTAATTATTTCGTTATCTTGCATCTCGCTAATTTTAGTACCAAGATATTTCTTTTCTTCTCCTTTTACGGTCTGTTTATCAATGTAGTCTTTTAATTTCCATTGAACTTGTAACATATCAGTTCTTATAGTTTCTGCTTTTACTTCTCTATATTTTTTGCGTGTAAAATACACAGCAGTTGCAACCACAACCACTATTAAAACCACCATCAAAATTAATTTTATTATTCCCATGCCATTGTTCTTTTTCATTTCTAATGCTCCTCATAAATGTTATGTCTATTTAACTTTTCTCGTATAAACTTTGTTTATTATATTTTATTTAAGCCTAGCAGTCAATAGTTTTTGCAGTATAATTGTGAGTCAATTGCGAGTCTATTCTTTTTATGCATAACAAAAAACTCATCCTTGCCTGTTTCTTCATGCACCGAATGAGCTTTTCATTTATTATGTATCTATTTGTTTGTCACTTTGTTCGATTAATAGCACTAGGAAAGGTAGTGTTTTTTCCACCCACCTACCTAGTTCATTGTATTTCCACCTACACTATGCAACCTTCACCGTCGCACCATACTAATCTTGACAAGGTCCTACTTACCTCAAGTTCCAAGCTCCATTTGTCTGCTCTCCCGTTAGGAGACTAGATGGTAGAGAAACTACGGGGCGAAGACGGTCATCATAGTCGTAACCATCTTTATTCGAGTAGAACATGTTATAACCACCCAAGTTCATGTCCGCATCATACATTCCAAAGACAGCAACGTTTGAGTTAGTATAAACATATCGTGCTGAAACCCAATATGGTGTTGAATTATTTAATACCTTATATGCTTCTCCATAATTTGCTTCATTTATTGGTATACTATATAATGTTTGTGTTACTGTTAATACCTTATTATCTGCTTGTTTATATGTTTTATCTGTTAGTGGACCTGTTGTATCTACACTTTCGCTATATGGATCATTTCCTTTTGTTGTATCTGGTTGTATTATTGTACTTGCGTTTGCTACTGTTACATTTACTCCTGCTCCCTTTTGTCCATCATATAATAACGGATAATAACTATAGTTATCTTTGTATGTCTTTGTTTTTCCATATTGCACTGAATTTGCATATTTATTTCTTGTCGCTATTCCGTCTTTTGTTAGATGATTTTCCATATCCAATAAACATATATTTCTCGCTTTTACATTTAATGCACTATTACTATACAATTCTTCACATATCTTATTCATTATATATGGGCCATTATGATAACCTAATGCTCCATAAAATCTTACTGTACTACTTGTTGGATTTGTACTTATTATATCTACTGTATCATTTTCTTTATCTACATTTAATACTTTCCATGTTAACCCTGTTGTTTGGGTTATTGTTTGATTACTGCTGTATCCACTATATGTTGATGAAAGAGAATAACTCTCAGCCGAATCATATGTGTAATTTACGCTATCTCCTATTTGCACATCATCTAAATTAATTTCCATTTTAAATTGATCTACTGTTACACTCACTTCTTTTGTATATGTTGTTCCATTTACTGTCCCTGTTACTGTAAATTTATATGTTCCATTTTCTGTTACTGCATATGGTACTTCTGGACTTAATGTTGTTGTTCCTCCAGATATTGTACTTTCAATCATTATGTATAATGTTGTACCTTTTCTTGTACTTGCTTCTCCTAAACTTGAGCCTGCTCCCGTACTATCTGATACTACTCTTATTGCACCTACCTTTACACTTGGTGTTGGTGCTACTGGCTTTTTTACTGTTATTGTATAATCTTTTCCTTCTACCTTTTTTGTTATTGTTATTGTTCCATCTCCATTATCTGTTACTCCATCTATTCTTCCTTCTGTTACTTTTTCTTGCAAAAAACTTTCCAATGTCTCATCATTTGATGCTAATTGATATTCTAATACCAATCTGTTCATCTCTTCTTCCGCACTTGCTTGTTTTGTTGCTTCTGCCGCCTCTTTTGCCTTTTTTATTATTCCATCATCACCTAATACGGTATTGATACTTACTCCTGCTAGAATTAACAAAACCACTATTGTAATAACTAGTGCCACTAGTGTTATTCCTTTTATTTCTTTCGTTTTCATAAAATTTACTCCCTCCTAAGTAATCCTTAAGTAATGAACTTAAGGATTACTAGATAACACGCAAACAGTTGTAAATACTTTAGTTGCTTAATTGTTGCATAAAAATTACAGTTCAATTTCAAAACCGTATCATTTTGATTTTTTTCCTTTAGTCTATTGCTACAATTATTTTTTAATGATATTATTACATAGATTAATTCGACTTAAGTTCATTACTTAAGGATATTTTTTGTCTTTGTTTATGAAAAATCAAGTATGGAGAATTTTTCCAAGAAAAATTTACTAGATGTTCAATTAAAAAGTAAATGCAAAAATCCATTATTGAGTTTTGCATTTACTTATGAAAAATGTTTTTTATTTATGATTACGAATATTTTAATTCTTTTAGCATTTGAGAAATGTGATTTTTTCTTCTTTCTGTATCAGCATTCAACATTTCTGTTTCATTTTCATACATTTTTGTAAGCTTGTCCATATCTTCACTTGATATATCTTCTTCATCTATTTCTCCATTATCATATTGTAATTTAAGATTTTTTAGTCTTATCTCTTCTTGTATTTGAAGTTGTTTAAGTCTTTGTTCTGCTTGCAATCTAAGTTCTTTTAATCTTCTTATTTCTTCATTTTCTTTTATTACTGTATTTTCAGCGAAATTTTCATTTTGGTTTTTATCAGTAATAAGTTTTTCATCAATATTATTCAAGTTTTCTTTCTTTTTTCTGAAGAAAAGTTTTTTGAAGAATTGAGATATTTTAGTAAAAATATTTTCTTTATATGGTATTAATTTATCTTCCTTCATCTTTCTTTCCCCTTTTCTTTTGTTGGTCTAATGCCTGCTCAACCTGCTGTTCTAATTCTTGTGCTTTATCATTTTGAACTTTAGCAGCATCTCTTTGCTTTTTTGCTTGCGTTAGTCTTTGTCTTCGTTCTATTTCTTCAAGGTCAATTACTCCTAATGCAACTAATTTTTGCTTTTCTTCTTCTGTTATTGCATAAGAGCCTTTTCCTTGAACTGCTAGTATAGCACCACCTTTTTTAGCGCCAAGAGAATAATTTGATTCTACTCCTGTTTCTTCTATTACTTTAATAATATCAATATTGGGATATTCTTGTCCTATATCTTCCAATGTTTTTGTTACTTGCTTTTTCTTTCCATTTTCTGTTATCTTTTTTGAATATTTAAAGTTTTCAAAATCAAATTCTTGTTTTGCTAAAGCCTCACATACTCGCACAAATTTTGACATTGCACTTTCCTCTTTCTCTAGACTTATTACGCCTAATTCTACAAGCTTTTGTTTTTCTTCTTCTGTTATTGCATAAGTACCTTTTCCTTGAACTGCTAGTATAGCAGCACCTTTTTTAGCGCCAAAAGAATAATTTGATTCTACGCCTGTTTCTTCTATTACTTTAGTAATATCTATATTCGGACATTCTTCTCGTATATCTTCTAATGTCTTTTTTACACTTTTTCCATTTACAATCTTTGTATAGTTAAAATTACCAAAATCGAATCCTTGCCTTGCTAATGCTTCGCATACTCGCACGAACTCCGAAATTGCACTTTCTTTTGTTTCTAAATTTACTACGCCTAATTCTATAAGCTTTTGTTTTTCCTTTTCCGTTATTCGGTAATCTCCTGTTCCATTGACCACCTGTACAGCATTCATTTTTCGAAAGCCTAACTCATATTCTAATTCTACTCCTGTTTCTTCTAGTACTTTAGCAATATTTATACCAGGACATTCTTGCTCTACATCTGCTAATGTTTTATTTACTCCACTTTTCATATATACAAATTTTTGGAAATCAAATCCTTGCTTTGCTAATGCTTCACATACTCGCACAAATTCCGACATTGCACTTTCTTTTGTTTCTAAACTTACTACGCCTAATTCTATAAGCTTTTGTTTTTCCTCTTCCGTTATAGGACTTATTCCATTTCCTTGGATTGCACGTTTAGCCATATTTCTTTTACCCCCAACCGAATAATTTGATTCTACTCCTGTTTCTTCTTTTATCTTAATAATATCAATATTGGGATATTCTTGTCCTATATCTTCCAATGTTTTTGTTACTTGCTTTTTCTTTCCATTTTCTGTTATCTTTTTTGAATATTTAAAGTTTTCAAAATCAAATTCTTGTTTTGCTAAAGCCTCACATACTCGCACAAATTTTGACATTGCACTTTCCTCTTTCTCTAGACTTATTACGCCTAATTCTACAAGCTTTTGTTTTTCTTCTTCTGTTATTACGGATGTTCCTGTTCCTTTAACTGCACTTATAGCATTCCTTCGGCTTCCACCTAACGAATAATTTAATTTAACTCCTGCTTCTTCTATTACTTTAATAATATCAATATTGGGATATTCTTGTCCTATATCTTCTAATGTTATATATATATCCTTTCCATCTATTCTTCTCGAATAAAAAATTTTTTTAAAGTCAAATCCTTGTTTTGCCAATGCTTCACATACTCTCACAAAAGTTGTTATTGCATGCTCATCTTCTATTTTTTCAACTTCTTCATTTACTTCAACAAAGTCTCTTAAAACTCCTTCTATTGCGAAAGGTGATATATCTTCTTTACTTCCTTTCGATTTTGATATTGGTGGTAAATCAATATTCCACAAGTCAATTTCTGTTGCTAAATCAATAATCTCTTCTATTCTTGATTTATCTTCTTCTGTTAAATCTTCAAAATTTTCAAATTCATCTAAATATTTACTATATTTGTTTTGAATTCTTCTTAAAATGGCATAATAATGTTGTTCTTGTTTATTAGAACTGTTTCTATCTGGTATTATTCCATCTTTTTCGTTAATCCATTCTACTACAATTTTTAAAGATTCTAAATCATCTATTGGTTCTACATTTTCGAAGTCTTTTTCTATTTTTACTGTTAATGAATTGTTTGCTAAATCTATTACTACTGGTCTTTTATCATCTGGTAAAGGATTATCTTCATCTAATGCATATATTACTCTTCCTAATTGTTGTAAATACAAAATTCTTGAATTCTCATCTAATGCTCTAAACCATATAATTCCGTCTACTCCATCTATGTGTAATCCTTCATTTGCTTTATTCATTACAACCATAAATTTTGTTTCTTCTGAATTATCTGCTTCAAAGGCATCTAATTCTTGTTGGTTTTTATCTTTTCCTTCTTTGTTTTTTCCTTTGCCATTCCACGCTCCGCTCATTGCATGTAATTGTGGTACAATATCTGTTCCTGCAAATATCTTATTTAAATAATCTTGATATGCTTTTATTTTGTCGTCCCCAGTTTTTGTACCTATTTTGTTTCCATCTTCATCTTCTATGTCGCCTTGGTCTGATACCGGAATAAATACTATATATTTTCCGCCTTTTTTTACATTTTGTTTTATTATTTCTTCTTTTCCAATTCCTCTATCAAAATTTTTTCTTGCATCTTCTTCTAGTTTTTTTCTTGCTTCCTCTCCAATTTCGGCATCAATTTCTTGATTTAATTTTGCTCTTAATTTATCATATTTTTCTAATTCTTCAGCTCTTTTGTTTTCGTCTTCTATGCTATCAATTTGAGCTTTTAATTCTTCCATTTTTCCAGATGAAATTAGATGGCATTTACAATACACAAGTTTTGGATTTACCACATAACCCATTCTTATTGCATTTTCTAATGTCATATTTGCTGCTAAATGTTTTCTTTGGCTAATTTCTTCATCTGTATATCCAAGTTTCTTGGCTGTTTCATTTGCCATATCTCTTCTGTCAACATCTCTGGTTGGTGTTGCTGTTATTCCAAGCACTTTTACTTCTTCTGTTTGATTTTTAAGTAATTTGTCAATTTTTCCTTCCCATTCTTTTGCACCTGTTCTGTGTAATTCATCTAGCACTATCATTCCATATTGTTCTTTAATAACTTCTTGTCCTCTTTTTGCAAGTAAGCCAGAATATGTTTCAAATGTTATATTTGGAAACACTTCTGCTATTATTTCGTCTTCTTTTTTTCCAACTGTTCCTTGTTCTCCATGCACATATTTTACAATATAGCTTTTTATTTGATTCAATATTTCATCTTGTGGTGCTAAATATAACATTTTCTCATTTGGATGTTCCTTGGCATATTGTTGCATTTGCGTTAAAGCCACAAAACTTTTTCCAGCACCTGTTGGTAGTATTACTTGTGCAAATTTATGGTCTTGAAATATTGTATTTATATTATTACAAGCTCTTTGTTGATAATCTTTTAATCGTATACCTGTGTTCTCTACATCATAATATCCTAAAAATCTTTCAACTACTTCTGTATTAACATTATTTTGTAAAACATCTTGTCTTGTATTTAATATTTGTTCTAAATTACCTTTAACATATTGTTCATAGATTCCATCCCTTGTTGCAATATTTAACAATACTGTTGAAATTTTGCTTTCTTCAATACCAAATTCTCGCAATTTTTCATATATTTCTGCACAATTTCTTTCTTGAAGTCTGGCTATTAACTCATTTTTTTCTGATGTTTTAAATTCTGCTATTCCTATATCTTGCCAATTGTACTTAGAAATTATTGCTTCTGCATAATATCTAGATTTATCTATTTTTTCACTTTCTTTAGCACTACTAAATACGTTAGTTATAATGTCTTTAGCATTATATAGTCCTCCATTTTGTAGAACATTGTCTAATTGTTCAGATGACAATTTTTTTATCTCATCAACTAATGCTTGCTCTTCTTGTTGTAAATCTAAACTTACAGACTCACTTAATTTTACACCTTTATTACTTTGTCTTGTTATTATTTCTGGCTCGACTCTAAATCCATTTTCTCTTATGTATTGTATAATATCTTCAAAACCAGAATTTTCCCCTAATATTTCACTTAAAACATTTGAAAGTTGTATTGCATTTTTTCTTGCTTTACTCAAATAAAACATATTCTTTACAATTGAATTTGCTTTTCCATATTCAACTTTTCCATCTGTTATTCCATACATTTCTTCAATTGAAATATCATCTTTAACCTTTTCTTCAATTTCTGGTATAGCAGGAATTTTAACACCATTTTGTACTGCTGTTATCAATGTTCTTTTTAATTGTTCAACTCTGCCTTTATCCAATCCATCTATTTGTTGTATTAATGCAAATAAATCAACTACCTCTTTTGGAGCTTCTATAATATTTTCTTGTTTTATATCTCCATAATGAATTACCTCTGTAGACGAAAATGCACTTCCTATTGTCTCTCTTAATTTTGAATTAGAAGAATGTGGTATTACATGTTTTAATACTTGCTCATTTTCTAATATTGCTAATTTTGCATACACTTTATTTACTTCCAATACCTGCTCGTCATCTAATGACTGATAATTGCTAATTCTTGCCTTTGGAGAACTATATATTATTCCTTTTCTTAAATGTGCTCTATCTAAACTTACTTCTTCTCTGTTAGCAGTGTATCTTTGAGCAGTTATATCTTTTAAGTCTTTACTTTCAGTTGTTTTATCTATCTCCTCAAAAGCATTCGAAACTCTTTGTTTTGCATCTTCTGGCAAGCTTTCTATTGCTTGTTGTATTTTAGAATACAATTCTTTAAGCATATATTGGCCAGCTGCTAATGTTTTCTCTCCAAATTCTTTTTTTGGAATTTTAACCATTACATATTTATCTTTATAAGAGCCTCTTCCATAATTTACTGCAATATTTGCATTACTTGTAAGTGATATGCAGTTTGTATCTTTTCTATAATGCATTTTTATATGGTCATATATTTCTTCTAAAGAAATTTCTGAAGCTTCTGTGTATTTGGCATCTCCATCAAATCTTTCTCTATCTGTTCTTATTCGTTCTATCTTTCCATCTGTTGATGTAGTCGTTTGTTGCTCAATATCAGCATTATCAGCCATATTTAGTGCTCTAAAAAAATAATAGTTTTCTTCATCTTGTATTACATTAAATTTATTTATATCAAAAATATCAAAATCCATATCTTTATTCCTTTGTGGTTATCTATTAAATTTTTCATTTTCATTATAACATAAAAATTTTTAATTTTTATAATATTTTTCAAATAATTTTATAATTTTTATATTTTTCTTTAAATGTAAATTAGAAAACAGTAATGTTTTATTGTTTTTGCATATTTCGTATATTTTCTATAAAATATTCATATTATTTAACCCAAATGCACCCCGAGAATTTTCCCGAGGTGCACTCTTTTGCAAAAGAGTATGTTCTATGCTATTGGTAATGCGAGTAAACAGTTCGAGAAGTCAAACTATACCTTTGGGCTATTTCAGGAATCGAATCCCCCAGCTCATGCAATCTCATGAAGTTCTTCATCACGAGATAAGTACGTTCTGCTATTGTAGCCGCCATAAAAGAAATGCCTCCTTATAAAATTATTTATTTAGGATTGGCTACTAGCTATTTTTTACATTATAGTACAGAACAGCCTTAAGTGCAAATTGCACAAGGCTGTTTTATTTTACATAATTTTTTTAGTACTTGCTCTTTTTGTTGTTTTTTTCGTTGTTGTCGTTTTTTTAGTGCTTGCTTTTTTGGCTGTTGCTTTTCGTGTTGTTTTCTTTTTTGTTTCTCCTTCTTCTTTTACTTCTTCTGGAGTCCAAACCTCTCCTTTTTTAGGCTTATTCCAAGATATATAATTACAACTCTTTGGATTATTTTCACATATGTAGTAGTTTCTTTTTCTCTTTGTTTTTCTAACTTGAACTTTGCCACCACATACTGGGCATGGTTCATCTATAGTTACGACGAATGGTTTTACATTTTTGCACTCTGGGTAACCTGGGCATGCTAAAAACTTGCCGAATCTTCCCATTTTTACTACCATCATTCTTCCACATTTATCACACTGTACATCTGAAACTTCATCTTCTAGTTTTACATGTTCTAGCTCTTTATCAACTTTTTCAAGCTCATTTTCAAATGGTGGATAGAAATCACGCAATATTTGTTTCCATTCTTCTTTTCCAGATGCAACTTCATCAAATTCGTTTTCTACCTTAGCAGTAAATTCAACATCTACTATATCTCCAAAGTTTTCTGTTAATAATTTGTTTACAACTTCTCCAAGTTCTGTTGGAACTAATTGTTTCTTCTCTTTTTCTATATATCTTCTTTCCAATATTGTTGTAATTGTTGGAGAATATGTACTTGGTCTACCTATTCCCTTAGCTTCTAGCTCTTTTACCAAACTTGCTTCTGTATATCTTGCTGGTGGTTCTGTAAAACTTTGTTTTGCATTCAATTTTTTCTTTTTAACTTCTTGATTTACCTCTAATGCTGGGATCGATGTTGAATCTTCTTCCTCTTGACCATTGTCGTTTCCTTCTACATATAGAGTCATAAAACCTTTAAATTTTAAGTTTTGACCACTTGCCTTGAATATATAATCGTTTACTTTAATATCAACATTTATTGTATCATATACTGCAGCTGACATTTGGCTTGCTAAAAATCTGTTGTATATCAGTCTATATAATTTGTATTGGTCTGTTGTAAGTGAATCTTTTATGCTTTCTGGTGTTATATAAATATATGTTGGGCGTATACCTTCATGGGCATCTTGTGCTTCACTACTCTTTTTGTAATACCTATTTTCGTAATACTCACTTCCATAGGTTTTGCTTATTTGCTCTTTTGCGGCGGCTCTTGCCTCTTCAGAAATTCTTGTAGAGTCTGTTCTCATATAAGTAATTAGTCCAACACTACCTTTTTCAGGAATTTTCACACCTTCATATAATCCTTGTGCAACAGACATAGTCTTTTTTAGTGTAAACCCTAACTTTCTTGAAGCCTCTTGTTGCATAGTGCTTGTCGTAAATGGTGGAGCTGGGGTTCTTTTCTTCTCTCCTCTTTTTACATCTGTTACAATGTATTTTCCTTCTTTTATGCTTTCTAGAATTTCATCTACTTCTTCTTTTTTGTGTAATTCTATTTTCTTGCTTCCCTTGCCATATAATCTAGCCTCAAATTCCTTGTTAGACTTTTCATCTAATAAGATAGCATAAATGTTCCAATATTCCTCTGGTACAAAGTTTCTTATCTCATTTTCTCTATCTACAATTAGCTTTACTGCAACAGATTGTACTCTTCCTGCAGATAGCCCAGGTTTTACTTTTTTCCATAGTAATGGACTTATTTTATAACCCACAATTCTATCTAACACACGTCTTGCCTGTTGTGCATTTGTTAAATTCATATCTATTTTTCTTGGTTTCTTTATAGATTGTTGCACAGTTTCCTTTGTAATTTCATTAAAAGTAACTCTACATACACTATCTTCTGGAATTTCCAAAATATGAGCCAAATGCCAAGCAATAGCTTCTCCTTCACGATCAGGGTCGGTTGCAAGATACACAGTTTTTGCACTTTTGGCATCTTTTTTCAAAGATTTTATTAAATCTCCCTTTCCCCTAATATTTATGTACTCTGGCTCAAAATCATTTTCAATATTAACTCCAAGCTTAGATTTTGGTAAATCCCTTATATGCCCCATAGATGCAACTACTTTCGTATTTCCACCTAAGAATTTTTTTATAGTATTAGCCTTTGCAGGCGACTCAACAATAATTAATTTATCTGCCATTAACTTTTTCGTATAATCAATCTTATAAAAAATCTATAAACCTTGATTAACCCTTTCTTCAAATTTAATTTCATCAATATATTGTAGCGTAATTTTATTTAATTTTCAAGTTTTTGCATATTTTATTTTCAAAAGTAAATTCTAGTTTAACTAAAAAACTAGAATTATACTTATAATTAAATTTTATGTTGCATCTTTTTTCTATAACAAACAAGTCATATATACTGGTAAAAATACTATTTCGTCCTCTACCCTCAAGTCTTCTATATGTAAAACATATGCTGTTGATAAGTATTCTTTATATTTATTTTTAAACTTATTTAAAGAAGAAAATGTATAATTTTTCCCAGATTTTACTTCTATCGGCGAAATATTATGTTTTGAAGTAATCTTATTTTTAGCAATCAAGAAATCTATTTCCATATTATTAGCAGAATTTTGTTTGTCATAATTAAAATAAAAATATAATTTTTTTCCAGTAGCAGTCAACATTTGTGCTACAATATTTTCCATAATCATTCCTTCATTAAATGTAAGTTTGTTAAATAAAATTTTCCTATATATTTCTTCATCAACTAAACCTTTTTCATCAAAAGCCAATGAAAGAAGTAATCCAGTATCTCCCATATAGCACTTTAATGCACTCGACTCTCTATTTAATCTAAGCCCAATATTCGGTTCAGTTGTGTTAAAAGCAATGTTTACAATCATTGATTCTTGAAGCCAGAAAAAAGCATCTTTATAATCTCTATATCTTGCATCTTTTTGCATTGAATTGAACGAAAATCTTTTTTCATGTTTTTGTAATTGAGATGGTATTTCCTCAAAAATACTTTGTACTTTGATTGAATCATCTCCACTATATTTTACTATATCATCTTTATACAAATTTAAGATGTCCCTCTTTATCAAATCGACTTCTTTAAAACTTTTTGTTTTTATATACGTTTCTACTGCTTGAGGCATTCCACCTACTATTAAATATTGTTTAAAATAGTCCATTGCTTCCCTATGCATTAGTTGTCCTAAAGGCTTCTTTTCTTCAAAGCATTTTCTTATTAAATCCATTAAGTTATTATTTTCATTTGCCCATAAAAATTCTTCAAAGTCCATTGGATACATATTCAAGTGTCGTTCTTCTGATGGTATTAAAATATCTTCAACATTCTTTTTTATTGAAATTAAAGAACCAGTTTCGATATAATCATACCTTCCATCAGCAACTAGATACTTAATAGCACTTCTTGCTCTAGGATATAATTGCACCTCATCGAAAATTATTAGTGTATCTCTTTCATATAAATCTGTTTTATAATAACTAGATAAATACATGAAAAACATATCTAAGTTATCTAGGTAATTATCAAACAGCTCTTTAACATCTTTACCGACTTTATTGAAATCAATTAATATATATGATTTATAATTTTCTTTTGCAAACTGTTCGGCTATATAACTTTTTCCAATACGCCTTGCGCCATCGATTAAAAGAGCTACTTTTCCATTACTCTCTTTTTTCCATTTTATCAATTCATCATATACTTTTCTTCTCATTCAATCACCTTCCGATATAATTTTATCACATATCCGTGATTTTTTCAAGCACATTTGAACACATATCCGTAATTTTTTAAAGTCTATTTGAACACATATCCGTAATTTTTGTAAGTTATTTTTAACACATATACTCATTTCTTACTTTGTCATACTAAAAATTAATTCTGGACATTTCTTAAAATCTGATATTATATCTCCTGTTGCAACTGGTGTTACTTGGTAATTTACGAGTATTTTTAATAAATTATCTATTAAATTTTCATTATTTGATAAGTTGCTTTCTATTATCTTTTCTGTTATAACATCTTTCTTTCCATCATTTTCTTCTTTTACTAATGCAATTCCAAATTTTTTCTCATCTTCTTTTACTTCTGAGGCGGTCAGCTTGTAATATTTTACCTTTATTTTTTGTTTTCTTTCTGCTTCATTAAAATTTTCTACATTAATATTAGCTTCTCCAAATAGTTTTTTCATATAAAATCACAACCTTTCCTAGAGGAAAATTTAGCATTTTTTTACAATTACTTATCCCCTTTAAAAAAATATAATACCACCAGATTATTCTGGTGGCAAGTTATTTCGTGTTTTATGTTTCGACACAATTCGACAAATCTCCTTGTATATGTTTTCCTCTACATCAGCTCTTGCAACTCTTTTTGCCGATTCTCCCATTGTTTTTAAGGTTTCCGTGTCTTTCACAATATTATTTATCGTGTTATTTAATTTTGTAAAATTTAATTCTTTATCTAATATAATTTTTGCAGCACCAACTTTTTCCAATACTTTTGCATTGTATTCTTGATGGTTTTCTGTTGCAAATGGATATGGGATAAATATTGCAGGTTTTCCTATCGTAGCAATCTCTGTAATAGTCATTGCTCCGCTTCTGCACACAACTAAATCTGACATTTCCATAACCTCTTGCATATTATATATGTATGGTAATATTTTTGTATTCTCTATATTATCAATATCTATATTCTTAATTCTTAGTTTTTCTTTTACCTCATCATAGTTTCCTGGTCCTACTGCCCAAACTATTTGGTACTTTTCATTAAGCTTATTTTCTATTATTCCGAGTATTGCATTATTTATGCTTTGAGCCCCTTGACTTCCACCAAAAAATAATACTACTGGCAAATCTTGTTTCAATTTCATTTCCTGTTTCAAGTTATATTTTTGCTCATCACTTAATCTATTTGAATTTACTTTCGTTGGTGTCCCAGTAACAACTATTTTTCTTGCATTTGAAATTCTTTCTTTTGCTTCTTCGAAGCCTAGCAATATTTCATTTGCTTTTTTAGCCATTACCTTTACAGCTACTCCTGGAAAAGCATTGCTTTCATGCAATATTATTGGAATTTTCAACTGGTTTGCTGCCATACACACAGAAACACATATATATCCGCCTGTACCAATGACTATATCAGGCTTAAACTCTTTTAATATCTTTTTAGCTTGACCAACAGCCTTTATGGTTTTGCATAATCTTTTAATATTATCTAAATTGATTTTTCTATTAATTCCATATGCTTCAACTGTTTTTAGCTCATAGCCTGCTCTTGGTACTAAATCTTTTTCTAATCCTCTACCAGTTCCTATGAAAATTATTTTTGATTGTGGTTCTTTCTCCATTATTTTATTGGCAATAGCTATTCCTGGGTTTATATGTCCTCCAGTTCCAGCCGCAGCAATTACTACTTTCATTTCTTACACCTTTCTTTATTCGATTTATTAAGTTTAGAAAAAATTGAATTTTGGCAAAGAAAATGATTTTCAAAGGCAAAGGTTCATACTTTGTGTATGTAACCGCGTTCGAAAAGAAATTTGACATAGCCAAAATTGTAATTATTTTTCAAGCTCTAAACCTTTGAACCTGCCCTTGACACATTAAGCAAAATTCCCACTCCAACCAGTAGTACTAACAGTGCGGTTCCTCCGGTAACTAAAAAAAGGAAGTGCCATACCTGTTGTTGGTATAGATGCTGTAACAACTGCGATATTGATTATTGCTTGTGTTGCTACAAGTGTTGTAACTCCTATTGCAAGCAAACTTCCAAACATATCTGGTGCCTTCATAGAAATTACGATTCCTCTCCATACAAAAATTGCAAATAATAATATTATTGTAACGCAACCTACAAAACCCAATTCTTCTGCAACTATTGCAAATATGAAATCATTTTGTGGTTCTGGTATGTACAAATATTTTTGTTTACTGTTTCCTAGTCCCACTCCAAACAGTCCTCCAGAACCAATCGCATACAAGCTTTGTACCATTTGGTAACCCGTTCCTGTCGCATCAGACCAAGGATCAAAGAATGTCATAATTCTATCCATTCTAAACGAGTCACTAGCATCACCTTTTAATAACTCTCTTATTATTACTAAGGCTACTCCCGCGACTCCTGCCAGACCAGCAAACATAAAATGTAACAGCCTGCATCCAGCCATTAACATCATTACACAAGTTACAATACCTACAACCAAAGATACACTCAAATGGTTTTGAACAAAGTACAATATTGCAATTGGAGGAATTAAAAATGCCATAGGCAATACAAATCCTTTTCCAAATTGCTTTAAATCGTTTTTGTGGTCTGATAAATATCCTGCATAAAATATTATTAAACCTATTTTTGTAAATTCTGATGGTTGGAACTGCCCTATTCCCTTTATTTCAATCCATCTTTTTGCACCATTAACACTTTTTCCAAGTTTCGGTACTAAAACTAAAAGTAAAATTGCAACAGATATTACATATATAACCTTATAATATTTTTTTAAAAATCTATAATCAGATTTTGAAAAGAATAACATTAATCCTATTCCAGCCAAAGCAAATTCAAATTGTTTTAAAAAATATGTATAGCTTTTTCCTGTTGATGAAAGAGCAGATGGTGCGCTCGCCGAAAGAACCATAACAACACCCAAAGATAGCAGTATTAATACGGTTATAAATAAAATGTAATCCATTTTATTATTCATGAATTTTGAAAATCTTTTAACTTTCTTTTTTTCTCTTTGCATTTGTTCATCCTTTCAATTTTATATTGCGGCTAGACCAATCATGCATGCTATTAATGTTATTATGCTAAATACTGAAACAATAGCATTTTCGTTCCAGCCACATAATTCAAAATGATGATGTAATGGTGCCATCTTAAATACTCTTTTTCCAGTTCTTTTATAGTGTGCAACTTGTATTATGTCTGATAAAGTTTCTAATACTGGAATTATTGCAATTATTAATAATAAAATTGGTAATTTCAAATAAATAGCCATTACAGAAACCGCTCCACCTAAGAATAGTGAGCCAGTATCACCCATGAATACTTTTGCTGGGTGTAAGTTGAATAGCAAGAATGCTAAGCATATTCCTATCAAGCTAACTCCCATTATAACAATTTCTTTAACTCCAAAAATTATTCCTATAACGGTTAAACATGTTAATATAATTGTTGTAACAGATGTACTTAATCCATCTATTCCATCTGTTAAGTTAATTGCATTTGTAGTTCCAAGCATAACAAATATGGTAAATGGTATGTATAGCCAAATTGGCAATGTAATTGACGTTTTCGCAAATGGAATTATTAAATCTGTTCCAATATGCATTACATTTGTTAAATACACTGTAAATGCAGTTGCAATTATCAACAATCCAAACATCTTATATCGTGGTTTTAGACCCTCTGTATTTTTTAAGATTAATTTCTTAAAATCGTCTACAAAGCCTACCAATCCAAACCCAACTGTTACTAATATTAGTGGTATTAAATTTTTAGCCATTGTCTGTTCAGATGCATCTATGGATTTTGAATATTTTAAAAATACTATTGCTCCTATTATTATTATGGCTAAAATCATTACAATTCCGCCCATTGTAGGAGTTCCCTGTTTTTTTAGATGAGACTTTGGACCATCGTCTCTTTCTTGTTGCCCTATTTTTCTTCTACGTAATATTGGTATTACTATTAGAGATATTACAAATGCTATAGCAAATGCCAACATTAATATCTTTATTTGGTATGCCATTTTATATTTCTCCTTTGATTATTTGATTTACTATTATTCTTTCATCAAATGGATGTTTTACTCCATTTATCTCTTGATATGGTTCGTGTCCTTTTCCTGCAAGCACAATTATATCTTTCTTGCTAGCCATATTTATTGCATATTTAATAGCCTCTATTCTATCTACTATACATACATATTTTCCTTTAGTCTTTTTTATTCCTGTTTCTATTTCATCTACTATTGTTTGAGGGTCTTCTGTTCTTGGGTTATCTGATGTAATTATTGTAAAATCTGCAATTTTTCCTGATATTTCACCCATTATAGGTCTTTTTGTTGTATCTCTGTCTCCTCCACAACCAAATACAGAAATTACTCTTCCTCTAGTATATGATTTTACGGCATTTAGTATGTTTTCCAAGCTTTCTGGAGAATGTGCATAATCTATCATAATTGTTAAATCTTTGCTGTTATTTACAAGCTCAGATCTTCCTGGTACTCTTACTTCTAGTAAAGCATCTTTTATATTTTCTGCAGAACAGCCTAATTTTGTTGCAACACAAATTGCAGCTAAGCTGTTATACACGCTGAATCTTCCTGGAATTCCAACTTTTACTCTTTCATTTTTATCTCCAATTTTAACTTTGAAGTCTACATATGAATTTGTAATTGTAATATCTTTTGCAAGTAAATTACATGCATTGTCGATTCCATATGTTGTTATCTCACAATCTGGTACTAAACTTGGTACCTTGCAAACTTGTAAATCATCTACATTTACAAACCCACATTTGCACATCTTAAATAACTTTAACTTAGACTCGAAATAATCTTGCATATTTGGGTGTTCCTTTGGACTAATGTGATCCTCTGAGAAGTTTGTAAATACTGCAATGTCAAATTGGCATCCTGCAACTCTGTTTAGTTTCAAGCTTTGTGAAGAAACCTCCATTACAATTGCTTGGCAACCATCTTCAACCATTTGTGCAAAATATTGTTGTAGTTCTATACTTTCTGGAGTTGTTCTATCACTGTCTAGCAACTTCTTATCTCCACTATAAACAGCTATAGTTCCAACCAATCCAGTCTTAATTCCTTGCTTTTGTAGAATCTCTTTAATCATAAATGTTGTAGTAGTTTTTCCCTTTGTTCCAGTAACTCCAATTAGCTTAACTTTTTTTGATGGATTATCATAAAAATTACATGCACAAATTGCCATTGCATATCTTGCATCTGGCACAACAATAAGAGTTACATCTTCTGGTATATTTAAACTCCTAATGTCTGTTGTTTCTTCAACAAGAATAGTCTTTGCACCTTTCTCTATTGCACTATCTATGTACTGTATTCCATCTGTTGTAAATCCTTTAATTGCAAAAAACATACTTCCTTCAACAACTTTTCTGGAATCTTTTTCTATTGTTGTAACCTCTCTATCAATTTCACCTTTAGCTTTAATTCCGTCTATTCCGACTAAAATTTTCTTTAAATTCATAATTACCATTCCTCTCCGAATTTATTGAATTAATATTTACATTGTCATTCTTCAATTTTACTTTTAACATTATATAATTAAAAAACGCATTTGTATAGGGTTATAGTCATTTTTTCTAAAAAATTTATAGTACATTATATTCGTTAACGTAGAAAATTAGTAAAAAGATTAATTTAATATTTAAAGTTATCATTAAATTTAATTTTCAGATTTTTAATAGAAATACTCTTGTGTAGTTTCATTCAATATTTTTTTATGCACTTAGTTTGCAAATTTACATAAAATATGCTATACTGTAAATATACGTTATTTACAAAATGATAGTTTGCAATGAGGATTAATTTTTCCTATTGTTGCTATCACACAAAAGTGAGGTTTTTTCAATGCGAACATTTGAAACACAATTGGCTCTAAATAACATCAGCGTTCCCATTCTTTCGCAAGAGCAGAATCGATTCTTAAAAAAGTTGAATGCCGCAAAAGCAGCATATTTCATGGTTGCCAAAGCAATGTCTGCTCGGGAAAAGCAGTGGGATGAATATCGAAAAACTTTAACTACTAACTGGGAATGTGAGTTTCCTGAATTAGCGAAGGTTGAAACCGAACCGTATTTTTCCTTTACCAATTTAGATGAAGCAGTTAATGTTTTCGAATCAAGTATCAAAAAGATTCTGGACTTTTCCAGTCTCTACTCGCATTATGCAAACATTAACGTTAAGGCTCACACAAAATGGTTACGGCAAGTAATTGCAGAGGCCCCTGAAAACTGTGACCTTATTGTTATTCGAAATAACTATACTCCCAGTGTCGATGCGGTTCGTAACTTTAACCTTCAGGTATCTGCACATCAGCCTACTGTTATCGAGGCCTATGGCTATTGTCCTGTTTGGATTGCTTTTCGACCTGACGAAAAAATTCGTACTCAAAACTGGTGCATGGTAAAATCCAATAGCACCGTAGAGTATAGAGTTGCAAAAGACTGATCATTTGTGAGTCCTCATAAAGTTCCATACACTCTGCATAAGAGAGTATGGGATTTTTTATTTTTTGTAATTTTTTGTATTGATTTTTACCAAATTTGGTAATATACTAATAGGTGGCTTAATTTAGAAAACACTTCTATTTTCTGAAAATTAAGCAAGAAAGGAATTGATTTATTATGATAAAAATAGCATTTTTTGATACTGAGGATTACGATAGGAAATTATTTGATGAGTATAACAAAACATACAATTATCAAATTACTTATTTCAAGTCAAGATTAAACGCAGAAACAGCACCTCTTGCAAAAGGATATGATGTTGTTTGTATTTTCGTAAATGATAAGGCAGACAAAGAAACATTAGATATTTTAAATGAGTGTGGAGTTAAATTATTAGCTCTAAGATGTGCCGGATTCAACAATGTAGATTTAAAACATCTTGGTAACATTAAAGCTGTACGTGTTCCACAATACTCTCCATATGCTGTTGCAGAACATGCCACTGCCCTATTACTAAATATCAACAGAAAAATATACAAATCTTATCAAAGAGTAAAAAAATACAACTTTGCACTAGAAGGACTTGTTGGCTTTGATTTACATGGTAAAACAGTCGGAGTTGTTGGAACTGGAAAAATTGGAAAAGTATTTATCCAAATAATGAAAGGATTTGGAACAAAGGTTATTGCATATGATTTATTCAAAGATGAAAAAGCAGCTGAAGAATTAGGATTCGAATACGTTAGCTTTGATGAATTATGTGAAAAATCTGATATAATATCACTTCACTGCCCTCTTACACCTGAAACAGAGCATATAATCAACAAAAAATCTTTGGACAAGATGAAAGAAGGAGTTATAATAATCAACTGCAGTAGAGGTGGATTAATTAACACAGATGACTTAATAGCTGAATTATCAACTGGAAAAATTGGCGGTGTAGGATTAGATGTATACGAACATGAAGAAGATTACTTCTTAATGGATATGTCTGGTTCATATAAGAGAGATAAAAACTTATCGCTATTAATCTCTATGCCAAACGTTATAATAACTGCACACCAAGCATTTTTCACATCTGAAGCATTAAACAAAATTGCAAGTGATACATGCCAAAATATTAAAGATATTTTTGAAACAGGAACTTGTCAAAACGAATTAAAAGGTGAATAAATTTTGACCAATGGATGGCTCCTTTTGTGGTCGAAAATAAATTTAAAAAACATTGCAAGAAAACAATTTTTAATTTTGAAGAATAAGGTCAAGCTCGCCTTTCGAGGAGTCATTCAGCGACGGCCAAGAGTGCCTACCGAAATTTTATTGTTTCTTGCAAGTTACAATAATAATCGCTCAAAAAAGGTCGTCCCTATTGGGCGATTATTATTGTACCACTTTTTGTTTTTATTCCTGCTTTTGGTAATTGGTCAGTTATTGTTTCTTTTTCTTCACTTTTCTTAAATTCTAATTGTAGTCCAACGTCTTCTAATGCCTTTTTGGCTTCTTTTTCTGTCATTCCTATTATGTTTGGAACTTCAACTTCCTTTTTTTCTTCTTCTTGTTCATTATCTTTTTTTATTTCTAGATATGGTAGTACCTCTCCTAGTACTTGTGAGCCTATTGGTGCTGCAACTCCTCCACCTTGATGTCCGCCTTCCCCAGTTGGATTGTACAAGGTTATTAATATGCACACTTCTGGATCTGATATTGGAGCCGTTCCGATGAATGATGTTACGTATTTTCCTGTATTTACACCATCTTCTGATGTTCCTGTTTTTCCGCCTATACTGTATCCTTTTACTTGAGCATTTTTCCCGGTTCCTTCTGCAACAACGCTTTCCATCATGCTAAGCATTTTTTTAGACGTTTCCTCTGATATTACTCTGTCTTTTTTCTCTACTTCTACGTTTGTTACTTCTCCTGTTTCGCTGTCTATTATTTGCTTTACAACTCTTGGTTTTATATATGTGCCTCCATTTGCTATTGTGGAAACCATTGTTATCATTTGTATTGGTGTAACCTCAAATCTTTGACCAAATGCTATTGTTCCAAGTTCTACTGGTCCAACCTTTTTTTCAGCTAAGAATATTCCTGTTGCTTCTCCCGGCAAATCTATTCCAGTTTTGCTTAAGAATCCATACTTTCTTAGATATTCATAATATTTAGCAACTCCTATTTTTTCTCCTAACCCTATAAATACTGGGTTACACGAGTTCATAAGTGCTTGCCTTAAACTCTCAGGCCCATGTGGCCTATAATATCTCCAGCATTTCATCTTAGTTCCAGCCACATCAATATAGCCAACACAACAAAACTCGCCTTCTTTATCCGTTGTTTGAACTATGCCTTCTTGTAGTGCAGTTGATGCAGTTACTAGTTTAAATGTTGAACCTGGCTCATATGTATCCGAAATCGCCTTATTTCTCCACATTGCCTGAAGAGCATTTGAACGTTCAGTTGCAGTCATAGAACCCCAATTAGCTTTTTGTTCTTCATTATTTATAGTATACGGATCATTCAAATTAAAATCTGGGTAACTTGCAATTGCAAGAATATCTCCATTTTTAGGGTTCATTACACATATGTTTCCACCATCTGTACACACATTATCTATACAAGCTTCTTTCAAATATTTTTCTGCAATTCCTTGAATCGTTGCATCAATAGTAAGTACTATATCATTTCCATCTTTCGCAGGCTCATAATTTTCAGACACATCACTAATATCAAGTCCTTTTGCATCTGTCATCTTTAAAATCTTGCCATTTTCTCCATTTAAAACATCATCATACCTAGCCTCTATCCCTGCTAGCCCTTGATTATCACTACCACAAAATCCTATTATTTGCGAAGCTAAATTATTAAAAGGATAAAATCTTTTAGTATCTTCATCAATATTAATTCCAGATGTAATATTCTCATTCTTCATCCATACACGAAGCTCATTACTTTTATCTTTATCAACTTTTTTTGCAATTGTCTCTATTGCAGTTTTCTTATTTACCTTTTTTAAAACCTTTTCATAATCTAATTCAAACAATTCGGCAAATTTTCTAGCAACTTTCTCCTTATTTTCTTTAGATATGTTTACAGGATTTATAGTAATTGTTTCAACACTACTGCTAGTTGCTAGTACTGTCTTACCAGTTGCATCATAAATAGTTCCTCTCTTCGGATTAATTTTTCTATCCAACGTTTGTTGTAAATATGCCATTTGTTGCAAACTATCACCATTATGAAATTGAATCCATGCAACCCTTATTATTAAGGCCAGAAAAACGGTAGTAACAATTAAAAGAGCTATTCTAATTCTCTTCTTTCTAGAAATTTCACCAGTCTTTTCTAGTTGATATTTCTTCATCTTAGATGCTCTTTTTAATCTTTTCTCTGCTTTGTTCTTATTTTTATTCTTTCTATGTAATAAATTTTTATTTAATTTCTCATCTCTACTACTATTCTGTTCTTGCTTTTTTAATTTCTTAATATTCAAAAAATCCCTTAACATACAAATCACCTAATTATATGTATTCGAATTTCTATTGAATATTCCCTAACAAAAAAGATAATACCTATTTTCTCAAATAAGTATTATCTATTTAATAATCTGTGTTAATTTTTTTATTAATTTTTCGAACCAAGAAGAATTATCATTTAGTATTACTTCTTCTGATGCAGGTTCTACGTAGTCTTTTTTCTGTAAATCTAGATAAATTTTGTTGCTATTATCTAGTTTTTGCATTCCCAATTTATCTTGTGCAGCCTTTTCAATAGAACTTAAATTTAAGCTATTTTCTATACTTACTTTTAATTGCTCATTTTCTTTTTGCACCGCACTTACTTTTGATTTTATGTTTTCTTTTGAATTGTATTCTTCATTTATTAGTGAGTATCTATAACTTATGGTAAATAGCATAACAAAAGCAAGACCAATATAAACTACTGGTTTATAATTGTACTTATTCTTTTGCTGTTTGCTAGGTTTCTTTGTGTTTTGTGGCTTTACATTTGTTTTTTTCTTAGCTTTTTTTGTTGGTACATATTCAGGCTGTAATTTTTTTGGGCTTGTCTCATACTGATACCCATAGCCTCCATAGTTTGCCATAAGTTATTCCCCACCTCTTTTCTTCTTTAGGTTTATTTTTTCTCGTGTCTTTCAAATATTCTAAGCTTAGCGCTCTTTGACCTCGAGTTTTCTTCTTTTTCTTGCTCTGTTGCCTCTATTGGCTTTTTGTTAATTATTTTGCCATAAGATTTATAATTGCAAACGCAATATGGCAATTCTTTTGGACATGTACAATGTCCTTGAGCTTCTATATACGCATTTTTAACTGCTCTATCTTCTAATGAATGAAATGTTATAATGCATAATCTTCCATTTTCTTTTAAACATTCAATAGAATTTAAAACAGTATAATACAATGGTTTTATTTCATTATTTACTTCTATTCTAATTGCTTGAAATGTTCTCTTTGCAGGGTGTCCGTCTTTTTGTTTAGATTTTGGTATAGATTCTTCTATTATTTTTACAAGTTCATCTGTTGTTTCTATAACTTTTTCAGCTCTATATTTGCAGATATTTCTTGCAATATTTCTAGAAAATTTTTCTTCTCCATACTCAAAAATAATATTGGCAAGTTTTTCTTCGTCATAATTATTAACAACATCTTTTGCTGTTAATGACTGCGTTTGATCCATTCTCATATCTAGTTCATTGCTTCCTAAATAACTGAATCCTCTATTACGCTCGTCTAATTGGTATGACGAAACTCCCAAATCTAACAAAATTCCATCAACTTTGTCTATATTCAATTCTTCTAAGATTTCTTTTATTTCATCATGATTACCATGAACATATTTTACATTTGAAAATTCTTTTAAATTTTCTTTTGCAGCTTTTAAAGCTTCCTCATCACGGTCAATGCCAATTAACATTCCCTTTTTAGACAACCTTTTAACAATTTCTTTGCTGTGTCCGGCTCCTCCAAGAGTTCCATCAACATATATTCCGTCTGGATTTATATTAAGTCCTTCAATACATTCATTCAGCATTACTGGGGTATGTTTAAATTCCAAGTTTCTATCCTCTACTTTTTAAAATTTTATATAGCACAATCAGTTGGTATTATTCATACCAACTGGCAAGTGCTATCTTATTATTCTTTTCATTAGTATTTTGGACTTCATTTGTTCACTCCATCATTCGTAATTTCAATTATCTTTAGTGGTAATTTATAGCCATCTTTAGTTTCTACTAAATTTAGCTTTGGTAATTTAAAATATTTAATCTTTTGAATTGGATTTCGTCTTGTGTTTTCTTTTGGTGTAGGTTAGTTTTCTTTAGTTGGATACATTTTTTTAGTTGAAAATATTTTTTCTTTTGTTCACATTTGGCTTTAGTATTTTAATGTTTTATCATTTGTTTATAATTTTCTCTTTTGTTTAAGACTATATAAACTTATAAAAGTTATATACCTAAATCTTCCATGTTTTGTTCTATTTCTTCAATAGAAAGATTTTCTTCACTATTATGTTCTTCCCATTTTGCCTTGTCCCAGATTTCTATTCTGGTACCAGCTCCGATTATTGTTACATCCTTGTCTAATTTTGCAACTTCACGAAGCTTTCCTGCTATTAAAAATCTTCCTTGTTTGTCTAATTCACATTCTGTAGCCCCTGATAAAAAGAATCTTACAAAGTTTCTAGCATTTTTGTTGGTGATTGGTAGTGCTTTTAATTTATCTTCGAATTTTTCCCATTCAGACATAGAAAATCCAAACAAACAACCATCTAAACCTGTTGTTAGTATAAATTTTTCTCCCATGTCATCTCTTAACTTGGCTGGCATTATTAATCTGCCCTTCGCGTCAAGAGAATGTTCGTATTCTCCAATTAACACTTGGCCTCACCTCACTATCTTTTTATACCACTTTTTACCACTTTCTACCACTTCAATTAAATTGTAATACAAGAAATTTAAAAAATCAATACTTTTTTCAAAAATTTTTTCAAAATTTTGTTAATTTAGCATTTATTAATTTTAATTTCTTTTTCTGATAATACTTTTTGTGCCACAGATATAAAATTACATTCCGTATCTGTTAAATATATTTCTGTTTTTCCTGTTTTAGAACCACTCAATAAATTTTCTCCTAAAAGATTTTGAAGCTGATTTGCAATTACAGTTCCAGTGTTTATAACTTCGGCATCTGTTCTCAATTCATTCTTAAATAGCTCTGCAAATAACGGATAGTGCGTGCATCCAAGTACTAAGGCGTCTACATCATGCAAATTTTTCATATACTCATGTACAGTCAATTTTGCTATTTCGTTATCAATCCATCCCTCTTCTGCCATAGGTGCTAACAACGGGCACGGATTGCTCAAAATTTCTAAATTATTATTGTAATTCAAAATAGATTTTTCCCAAACGTTGCTCCTAATCGTTCCCGCTGTTGCAACAACACCAACTTTATGAATATTCTTATTCTTCGATATGTATTTTGCTGTTGGCTCTATAATTCCAATAATCGGAATATCATATAATTCCTTTACAGCATCTAAAGCCTGACTCGTGGCCGTGCCACAAGCTATAACTACTGCCTTCACATTTTTTGAAATTAGAAAATCTATTCCACTCTTAGTTAAATTTATAATACTTTCTTTAGATTTACTTCCATACGGAAAACTCTTTGTATCTCCCAGATACACAATATTTTCATTTGGAAATTTCTTTCGTATTTCTTTATAAACTGTTAGTCCTCCTACTCCAGAGTCAAACATTCCAATCGGTCTATTATCCATATTTATCTTATTCCTTCCATATTCAAATCAAATTGGAAAATAATTAAATTTTGACAATGAAAACTGACTTAGTAAAAATTGTAATTATTCTTCAACCTTAACAGATTATATGGCAAAACCAGCACTAATGCAACAGTAACAAAAATATTACCATTACATAATATATATAAAGCAATAATTGCTAATTAAATGAAAGGAAGAATAAATTATGGAGTATGATAAGAATATTTGCCCAGTTGTTAATGTTGACGGAGTAATAGAAAGAGGAAAACAATATGACCTTGATATAACTTTACCAGATGTTAACGAAAAAATATACCAATTTTATAGTAAATGATTGACAATATCTACTCTTGCCGTATTATATACCTTTACAAATGTTTTTTTGAATATTTTGACTATTATTTTTTCATACCATTTTAAATCTTTATTTATTAAATTCACTATATATTTTTCCATGTTATTTTCTCCTTTAAATTGGAGAAACGCGTTTCTTTTTTATGATTAAATTATATTATAAAATTCGACAAAGTCATTTTGAGTCACTCAAATACTAATTTGCTCATAAACCAAATATGAGGAAGCTATAATGCTCCCTCTATTATTTTGTCTATATATTCATCTATCTTTGTACTTTGTTCTATTACCTCTTTGCAATTGCTATCATTTTTTATCATTAGTTCAAGCTTTTTTATATCTTCCATAAGCTTGTACCTCCCCTAATTCTATAATAACAGTTTTTGTCTGCGAAGTCTGTCGAATCGTGTAAATAAATTGATAATTTTTTCGGTTTATATTGCATAAATCCATTTTATTTGATATATTATAGAAAATTATCAATCACCTCATACATGTGTGTGTATTAATCAGCGATTATCTGCTGATTGTAAGGCAGTGGTCTTTCTAACCGCTGATATACTGCACACACATTGGCAGTTAAAAATTTACAAAAACGGAGGTGAATCCATTGAAGCAAAACGAAATAGCAACAAGATATTTAGGACTTTCTTTAATTTTTTTAATTGTAGGTGTAGTTTTATGTTTTTTAGCCAATCTAGGATATAGTTCATACATAAAGCTTCAATCTGCAGACAAAAAAATTGAAGTTCACGCACAGAACTTCAATAGCATTGATAATTGATGTAAGGGGCTTCGGCTCCTTGTTTTATTTTATATCATTTGTATATTTTATATACTTAATTTCATAAGTTGTCAATACAGAATGTATATTTTTAATTTACTTTTAAAATTTTTGTAATACTTCTGTAACACTATATTACTACAATTTCGAATTTTTGTCAATCACTCATTTTACATGTTGATACTACATTTTGTATAATTTTATGATTCATTGGATCAAAAATTAACTTACGACATTACGTTTTAAGGTGTTTTTATTTTCAAAGAATATAACTTGTTGTCTAAAATTTTGCATTTTTTCGCTATAGCGAAAATTGACATAAAAAAAGAGGTAGGATTGCTCCTACCGAATTTTTACTTGAATAATTTATTAAAAGTATTTTTTCCGACTATTCCATCTACTGATAGTCCATTTCTTGATTGAAAATCTTTTACTGCATTTTCTGTTGCAGGTCCAAATATTCCGTCCGCATCTATGTCGAATGAATGACATACTAACATTGCTTGAATTAAATATGTAATATTACCTTCTGCACCTTTTCTAACATTTATACAAGAATTGTAAGTGTTGGTTCCAAATATTCCATCGACAGCTAAACCTCTTCCATATTGTTTGTTTAATTCTGTTTGTAGACCTTTTACTAAGGCTTTCTTTGTTTCATTTCCATAGATGTTGTCTACAGCAATACTTAACCCGTATTTATCATTTAGAATAGCTTGTATTCTTGCCACGTTGCCTTTTGGGACGTTTTTTTGTGACTGAGGTATAACTTTATTGTTTGTCTCAGAATTTGCAATCTCGTCAAAAGGGAACTTATCTCCCGGGCAACTCGTAGCACAAACATCTTTATGTTTTTGCACTGTTGATATCTTGTACTTATTCTTTAAGTATACAACTAATTCCTTTCCAGCTTGTTTTTGAACTTCTGGCATATCTTCTTCCATGTAGTTACCTTCAAAACATACTCCTATTGAATTATAGTTTGAGCCATATGCATGAGCTCCAACTTTATCTTCTGGACGAAGTCTATATACTTTACCATCTTTTCTAACTAAAAAGTGATATCCAGCACCGCTCCATCCATTGTTTAGATGCCATCTATGAATGTCCTCGGCAGAACAGTTCTTTGCGTCTGCATGATGTAGAATTATTCTTTGTGTTGCCTTTCTTGTCGACATATCTTTAAATTCTAAATTTGTCTCAATTATTTCCATAACTATTTATCCTCCTTATTAATTAGATTCTTAAACATTTCGTATAGACCTGTAGAAGCTAGTCCACTAAACATTCCAGTTAGTATTACTTCTGCATTTATACCGTTTAAGTTCATTAATACATTAATTACTAAACCTAATATTAGCATCATTAGTGGTATGTATTTGTTTGGTATAAAATCAAGGCTATTTTTTATAACGTAGCCTACACATAAACATATTCCTACAACTACTATACTAAAATATTGTGTTAATACTGATATATCCATAATTACAATTTCCTCCTATTATTTTATTTAATAATTAAAGCTATAACAGCACCAACAATCGCACCTACAATAGATAAGATTATTTTGTCTCTTATAGCTTTTTTAACTTCTTTATAGTCTTTTGCTGGCTCATTCTCTATGTTGCCAACTCTTGTGTCCAATTTATTTACATCTTCTCTCATTAACTTAACTTCTGTCGCAATTTCTTTGATAGAATATGTAAGTTCGTGAATATCTTCAAGTTTGTTATTTATGTCTTTAAATTTGTCATCATGTTCGTCTAATCTTTTTGTATTAGACTTGCTTCTGTCTTCAACCTCTTGAAGCTTGATTATATCTGACTTTTCCATAGATTATTCCTCCGATTTTTCTTCTGTTCTTGCTGTTGTCTCCTCTACTATATTGTCAGTTTCTTCTGTATTCTCTATTGCTTCTACATAAACTTCTTCTACTTTTAGCACTAATGAGCTATATTCTTCATCACTAATCTTATTCATTGCATAGAATATATTTAGCTTGTTCTCAATTTGCTCTTTCTCTGCATAATATTTCTTTTCAATTAATTTTAATAATAAATCTGATATTCTCATAATTACACCTCTTTCTCTAAGTCATCTTCTAAATTATCTAACAATAAAGCACTTGTCTCTGTTGTATTTAGCAAGTTCTCTATATTGCTTAATCTTTCATTGCATTCATTTGCTTGATTATTAAACATTGTTTCAATATCTTTTTTGTATGTTATATCTAGTGTTGCTAATTCGTCGTCTACACTAATGTTTGTGACATTCTTATATGTATATAGTATTTTATCTATTACAGCTTGTTGCTCTGGAGTATATGGAATTATTTCTTCTTCTGCCAATGGATATTCTATTACAACAGGTTTTCCAGCATCATACAAAGATTTTAGCCACGATTTAAATCCAGTAGCATCTACACTAGGTAATAAGCTTTTGTATATATTTAAATATATATTTGTCTTTGCAGTTTGTGACATATAAGGCTCATCTAAATGTGCATAGGGAGCATCTATCCATCTTTTATGCACAAAATAGTTACTTTTAAATGTTACATTGTTTACATTAATGTTATTAACGATATTGTCTAGGCAAAAGGCTTGTGTTTCTGTTGTGTTAATTGTAGTTACCATATACCAATTTTCATTTCCAGTCAACACAATTTGTTTTCTTTTATTATGTATTTCATCTTCTGCGAGATAACTACCTTCATAAAGTTTTTGCCCCTCTTCAAATGGAAATATTATTTCTTGTTCTTGATGAATTTCATATGGCTCATCTAAATTCAAATAGTCGCCTTCTAATATCATTGTGCCTTCTGTTATTATTGTAGTTCTTGAACTATTAGTATATTGCTGGGTCACATATGCTAAAGTTTTTTCTTTATCAGTTTTGAATTTTACTATAAATTCATTTGTATCTTTCTTTTTGTTTGCAGATAGCAATTTGCTTGTTCCATCTTCATAAATTGCCGTAAAATTTATGTTATTCTCTGTACTAACATTTGATTTGCATTTTAAAATATATGTATATTCAGTTTTTTCTTTAATTTTTGTTGGTGCAATAATTAAAGGTATTCCGTCTGTTGCAAAACTTACGTTTCCATTTTCATCTTTATATATAATTTTCGAGTAATTAGTATCATTTATAACTTTTTCTATTTTATATAAATTCTTGTTACTTATTGTTACTCCTAAACTGCCACAATTGTAAGCTGAGTAAACGACTTTCTCACTTCCAACTTGTACCTTCAAATTAGTGTAATCAACATAAGTACCTGCGACTACGCTCGCATCTGTTGTTACATACAATACAGCAGAAATAGTATCTAATTCACTGTTTAAATTTGATGGAATTGTCATATATCCAGTGCCAGAAGCTGAAAGCACAACTTGTAGTAGACTCTTTGTAAGAGAAGATGAATTTCCTGCAAATATTGATATTCTAGGGTTTCCACCTGTAGTTTCTATATCAGCGTGAATCCCTAATGTTTTTCCTAACAACTCTCTTCCTCCGAGTTTAAAAGCTCCGTAAGTATAAGTCCCATCTTTATTTGCAATTAATCTTCTACCGGTATCTAGTGCATTTCCTCTCAAGTTATTTGAAGCATCAACAACTTCCTTGTTTAAAATATTTATATTATCTCCAACATTCTTAATTTCACTTAGAAACTCTACTGATGGAGATACACCATAAGATTCATACTCAAATGAATTATCTGTTATATCGCCTTCGATAACAGATAATCTAAAAACTATTTTTACTGAAGACTGGGGCTTTACAGCAACAAAGGTTCTTAATAAATTAGTTACATCTGTAAAATCACTTTTAGTTTTTAATTTATTAATAATAATATCTCCAGCTTTTAATTCGGTAAGAGGTTTAGATGGTGTAGTTGCACCAAAAGCAAAACTTGTTGAATCATTTGTAATACTTAAATATCCTCCAGAAGTTGTTGTTACAGATTTTATTTCGCATATTATTGTATAGGTTGTATCTGTTTTTAACTCTTTAGTCAATTTTGTAAAAAAATTGCAGAAAGCATCTTCTGTTTCAGCAGTATTAGTTCTTTCGATTGTTATCCAATCATCTTTTCCTATCGAACTATAAGTTGAAAGAACTGTTGTTTTCACATTAATTACATTCTTCCCACTTCTTGTTTTCTGTCTACTTCCTCCATTTAATCTCCACTCAAATGGCATATTAGAGCTATCTTCAAGATGTATATCATTCCCACTTGCTTGTCCTTCTGGTATTTGTGACTTTAACAGCTTGTTTTCTTCTTTTAACTTAGCAATTTCTTCATCAGTCTCTGCTTTGTTTTGTTGGATATCATCTGCATTTTTCTCTATATTTTCATTCTGTGTTGTTTGTTCTTCTTGTATTGCTGTTATAGTTTCATTTGTTGTGCTATCGACTTTTTCTAAACTTTCTAGTTTTTTGTTTGTAGTTCCAGCATTTTCATCTAGCTTGTCCCAGTTGTTATTTAATGTTTTTTCAATATCAAAATTATTTGTATTTGTCGTTGGATTGTCCTGCTTAAATAATTTTAAATTAGTTGTTTCGCTCATTTTAAACCTCCTATGCTGTTCTTTTCCACATATAGCAAGTTATGTATGGTTGCAATAACGACAGTGATGTAGAACCTGCAGACTTTGTTGTTTGTTGTCCTGATGCAGAAATTGTATGAGTGTGTCCCGCACCTCCACCTTTACTCTTTGCAAAATTTTCCACGTTTCTTAAAGTTTTACTCCAAGCAGTAGCTACAGACAACGCGTTAGCCTCCACTGATTGTGCAGAACCTCCGCTAGTCTGCCAAATATCATGTGTATGTGGGGGTATTTGATTTACTGTTAGTACTGTACTTCCAGTATTTCCTCCGTGATTATGACTTGCTATTGTGTGAGTATGTGAGATATTTGCAGTTTTTGAACCTCCAGCCTTTTCGACTGTTTTAAAGTCGTTGTCTGATGCATCGACTCCAACAGGTACTCTTCCACTTCCCCATAACACCCATGTTCCAAATCCTAAATATGTGGCTGGATTAATATTTGTTGTTTCCATTCTTATATGTCCAACCGGATTTTCTGCTTTTTTGACTTCTAAAATTGCATCATTTATAGCCATTTTTATATTATTTTGAAAAGTATCAAACATTTCTTTATTTAATTTCGTTTTACCATTTTGAAAGTCAATTTCAATCATTTTTTTCTCCTTTCAGCGTTTCTATTTCTTTCTTTAATTCTTCTATCTGTGCTTGTTGTTCTTTTACAATTGGATATAACACCGATGTCATTGAATAGTTATCAACTCCATCATTGTCTTCACTTGTTATCTTACTTGAATAATTAAAATTATCACCAATTACAAATCCAATGTGCTTTTTCTTGATATCATCTTGACTCTTTAAATTATACTTGTATATATCTGTATTATTTAAAATATCTATTGCTTCTTCTAATGTTAATTTTTCAAAGTTTTTCTTTTGACTTTCTAGTGATGTATTAACAAAAGATTCAGCATATACATTTCCATGAACAAGCAATTTCTTAAAGATTGAAACAAGAAATCCCCAATTTGCATTGCCGATTTGAACTCTTCCCTGCGTATTTGCTGCATAAGTTCCATTGTCGCCAGTTGATACATTGTACCAAGTATAAATTGGTTGAGTTACCCCATCATCATCATTCTTTCCTAACCCTAAGAAGTATGCATCTTTATCTATTGCAATTAGCAATCCTCTTTTAGATGAATCTGTCTCAATACCATCAGTTCCTATTTTTCCAACATGCACATTATTAAAATAATAATCTGTCCCGTTTTTATCAATTTGCATTAATATATTCCCTTTACTGTCTTTTGACCTCAGATAATTATTTTCTCCAACATCTATATTCCCTGAAAATGTTCCATTTTTAGCTTTCATATTTCCATCAGTATCAACTAAGAAATTCCCGTTTGCTGAAACAGTTCCGTTGATATTGATTTTCTTGGCATCTATTGATACCGACTCAGCACTTTGATTAATTTTTGAAATAATTTCATTGTTTCCAACCTTCTTTCCAACCACAGAAGTTATATTATCCGTTGTTTGTTTGATATTAGAATATTGTTTTGTTGCACTTTCTTTTGTTTCATAAGTTTTACTTACTGAACTCGTAATCTCGCCAGCTTTTAAACTTATAGCACTATTCATTTCTGTTGTTGTGCTGTAACCTTCTAGCTTTTTATTTACTGATAAATCTATTGATTCCTTAGTTTGTTTAATCTCGCTATTCATTTCTACTTTTGTAGCAAAAGTATCTGAATATGTACTCTTTATCACGTATTTAGCTTTTATTCTTGCAGTATAGTTGTTTATTGTAATTGTATTAGTTCCTTCTTTTAGAGATATTTCAAGCTTTCCTAAGTTTTCTACGCTTTCCTTTGCTTTCGTTGACCCACTCTTATTTACTCTTCTAATAACCTTAGCTTGTCCATTTTCTAAAACAAATTCATCGCATACTTTGTTATTTTGTCTTAACGCCTCTGTTATTCCTAATGAATATGTCTTTATATTGTTATCTTTATCAGTTACACTTATGAGGTCATCTCCCTCTAAATACAAATTGTCATCTAATGTTAATTTATCATCTAGCAATAAATAATTAAATACTGTATTATTTCCATATATATGCAGTTCTAACAAATTACCTTCTATGCAGTTAGCTAAAGCTACAGTCTTTATTTCTTCCGTTGTTTGAGTTAGATCTTCTATATCTGATACTTTTTGAGATATGCTATCAACTGTTTGTTCTACTTTTGTTAGTTTTTGACTTTGGTCTGATGTTTCTTCAACTAATTGTTCGATTTTTCCTTCTGCTTGATCTATTCTACTTTGAACTTTTCTATTTACAACTTTTTGGCTTTCTTTTTTTACTGTTGTTTCTTCTTTTTGCTTTATTTGAATTTTACTAGATATTTGTGCAATAAAGCTTCCTTCTAATGACATTTCGCCTTGATAAATAACATTTTCCCCGTCTATAACTATCTTGTCTCCTAGATCTATTGCTGGATCTATTACAGTCTTACCCTCGAAAGTATTTGATGTCAAATCCTTTATTTCGTTGTAGATTTTTTGAACTTGGTCTTCATCAACAATGTACATATTTTCTTGATTTATCCAAAGATTATTTCTTGTGTCATCTCCAAATTTAAAACTTCTTATTCCATCTTCATAAGATACTTTTGAAATTTTAAATTCTTCACCCCATTTATATTCTCCAAATATTTCAAGAGGAATTTCTGTTTCATCTTGATAGAATTTTCTAAAGCATAACTTTCCTTTTCTATCAATACAAGCAAATCCACCAGCACTTTCTGCAATATAACTTATATATTTCCTTGCGGTTACAGTATTATCATAAACAGCTACTTTCTTATCTGAGTTTAAAAAAGAAGTAGAATTTAATTCTACTCCTGCTTTTTTACAGATATCTTGTGCAACTTCTAATAATGTTGCTTCACCTTTTGATATTAATTCACTACCATCATAATTAAATTCAAATTTAATCATATTATCAAGTGCTTTTATTGTTATTGTATTATCATCATTGTCTGTGTAATCATCTACATTATAAATTCCAATTGGTATCATTTCGAAACTACTATCATTACTACTTAAGCTTTTGACTGGTATTCCATTTAATGTTCCTACCAACATTGCATTTACTTCCGCTACTGTTAATGCATGATTGATTAAAATTCCATATTCCACTCTTATTTTTTTGAGAGATTCTGGCATTTTATCTTTATATAGCTTCATTTCAACGTATTGGCTCGGTGTACCACCTAAGCAGAACTCTTCTTCAAATGCATTTCCGCCCTTTTTAAAGTCTAAAATATAGTCTGGATTTACTAATACATCGTCTATGTAAATATTCATTGCACAAACTGGGTTTTCATATATATTTTGTTTCCATTTTTCACTTGTTTCGTACATTAGCTCAACCCCTTTGCTTTTTTTACTGTTGCTTTTTGCTGTGCCGTTAATTCTTTTTGCATTAAATTAAAAGACACTTTCCATTTTGATTTGGAAGTGTCTTCATCATTACTTGTTTGGTGCATTTCACTTGTTCTTTTGCTTACTCTGAATTTGGCATTTTCTAACATGCCACCTTGTACACTTGGACATTTTACTGTAATGATCATCGGATTTTGATATGTTGCCTGTAAAAGCTCTTCTGCTTCTTCTTCACTTAAATAGTCCCAAGACATTTCAAGCTTTAACATTCCGAACTGCTATTGGATTGTCTATTAATGCACCTGTTACTTTTGAAGTGTAACTGTCATTGTCTGTATCTTCTATATTATCTTTATATGTACTTGGTGTTTTCATTATTTTACCATTTAATTTCCATAACATAACTTTATCCTCCTACTAAAGCTTCTATATCTTTTCCAGTTCTTCTTGTTTTGTCTCTTAAGTCGTCTAATAATATTTGTCCCAGTTTTTTATTGCCAACATTTACTGTTAGATAAATTGGTCTATCATTACTGTTTCCTCCATAATTAGATAACACATCCTCAAATGTATCACGCATAATGTTTTGTGGCGTTGTTATTTCCGGATTGTTGCTTGCACCTGAGTACTCTCCAAATATGGCTAAAGTTTCATCATAAGCGACATTTCCTTTTGCTAAACGAGGTAAATTCAAAGTGTTTATTGTTCCAACTGAAACTCCTGGTATTAAATTAATTAATTTTATTCCTCCATTAATTAACCTTATTGCAGTATTTATTGTATTCTCTATTAATGAAATAACACCATTAATACCAGTTTTAACTGCTCCTGAAATAGCATTTCCTATACTTGTTCCTAAATTAGTGAACGTATTTTTTATGTTCTTCCAAATACCATTAAAGAAATTTCCTATATTACTAAAAATATTCCTTATTCCGTTATATGCCTCTTGGAATTTATTTTTTATACCGTCTCTTATTTCAGTAACCTTATTAACAATGTTAATTTTTAAATCTGAAAAGAACTGTCCAACATTATTTACCCAATTAGATACTGTTTCTTTCATTTTATTACAAACATTAGTTACCGTCTCTTTTATTTCATCCCAATGTTTAACACATAAAATTATAATAGCAATTACGGCGGTAATAGCTGCTACAATTAATAATATAGGCCAATTAGCTGCTACCCATGCTACTCCTTGTGCAATTAATGCTGCAGTATGTTTTAAAGTTGCTACTAAAGCTCCCGACTGCACAAAATTATATAATTTTATTCCTGCAACAACTAAACCGATTGCTATAGCCAAAGATTCAAGAATTGTTACTGCAATTTCATTATCTCCAATCCATTTTAAAGCATTTCCTATTGAATTTAAAATATCTCCTGCTATTGAAAGAGCTATTTCACTTAATGGCTTAATTAGACTCAAAAAGTCATCTAATACTGGCTTTGTAAAAGTAAGTATTCCAGAAAAAGCATTAGATACCCCATTTAAAAACTTTTGAAAACCTTCACTTGCCGTTATTTTCCTTATTGTATTAAGGATACTATTTAACATATCTGCCATTGTTTGAATAATTGTATCTCCATTGCCCTCATATTTCCATGCATTTGAAAAAGCTTCTGCTATGTTTCCTATAATTGCTAAAATTAATTCTAATGATGTATATACAGTCCCATTTGTAATTAACTTTTCAACACTTCCCCATACTGATGAAATTAAACTTGCAATCTGTCCAGCTGTTGTCTTTATTTGTTCTATTAAAGTTGCTCCATATTTATTCCAGCTATCAACAAGTGGTTTAAAAAAGTCATACAATTTTTGTGATAACGGAGACATCTGATTATCTATGCTTGACAAATCTCCTACATTAGAACTTGCATCACTGTTATGGTCTCCAACATTATTAATTTCGCTATGTACACTTGATAAGCTTTTACTTGTGTTCTTAGCTTGTTTTTGAGCATTTTTAAATGCTGATGCACTTGCATTGGCAAATATATTTACTCTAAATAAAGCATATACAACTGATTGAACTGCCTTTAATAATTGATATACACAATTTGTCACAAATTGAATTACTGGTGCTAGAGCTGAACCCATTGCATACTTCATATAATCTATATTTGCACTTAATTGTTTCGCTTGTGCATTTTGGCTTGACAACCATGCATTTGCACTACTGCTCAATGCAGAATAAATGCTTCTTAAACTAAATAATGCTCCTGCATATTTTAGAACTTGTCCAAGTCCATTCTTAAAGCCTGTTCCCATTCCTTTTATATTATTTGTAATACTTTGAGTTTCTTTTGATAAATTTTGACCAATATTAGGCATTTTGCTAAAAATGTTTTTTACTCCTAATATGGTAGGTTTTACCTGCTCTATCTTTTGCTTAAATGCACTAAAAAAACTACTCAATTTATTTTGAGTAGTTGCTGTTTGTGATGTTTGTTGTTTTAATTCAGCCATTTTAGATTTTGCGACGTCAAGTTGTTTATTATACATTTCTATTTCTGTATATAATTTTTGTGCTTGACTATTTAATGACGTAAAATCTTTATTGCCATTTAATGCATTATTTACAGTTATGTCCATTGCTTTGTCATTTGGATTTATTCCTTCTGGTGTTACATTTTTTCTTGTGTCGTCCACTATTTTATCAATTTGCGGATTTATTACGTTTAATTTTATTTGTCGAGCATTTATTTTTTCATTTAGACTATCTATTTGTTTTTGTGTTTGGCTTATTTGTTTTTCTGCATCTTTATTATTAATTTTTATAGATATATCATTATTTTCAATGCTTTTCTTTAAGTTCTGAATTTGCTTCTTAAATAATGGCATTTGTTGTTTTACTGCCTTTTGTAACTTTGACATATCTACATTTGCTAATTGTTCTTGTGTTTGTTTTATAATCTTAGTCATTTCAGGTAGTATCTTTTGAAACTCTTTTAAAGCTTCTTCTACTTTTGCAGTTACTATGATTTCTATTTCTTCAACTGTCATTTTTGTTCCTCCCTTCTTTTTAATTTTTAACATAATAAAAAACACCTACATTAAAGTAAGTGTTTTATTTGGTTATTCTTATTTTATGATCCAATCATAACCGCAACTTTGGCATAAACATATCTTTTCCAATGTTGTTTTTGTTTTTTCTTTTCCTTCTAATTTTTTAGGAATAAATAAATTAGATAGTCCCAAAGTAAACAACCCTGCTGTCCCTCTCATGGCACTATGTGCCATCTTGTGTCCCATGCTATTACTTTTCTTTTGAGTTTTACTTCCAACTTCTTGCATATTAATTGTTACATTTTCACTGCCACATTTTGGACATTTCATATAGTTCATCTCCTTTTACTTCATATATAATAAATTATATCACTAATTTTCTATGTAATGTGTCGAATTTTGTCGAACAGTATAATTTTACATGTTTTTTTCTGTTTTCATTATACTTCTCATTCTTCTTGCAATATCTTCTGGAGATTGTGGCTGTTGTTCTTCTTTAAATAACTCTTTGTAACTGTCTCTAATTGGTACTATTTTAGGATTTCTACTCATGCTATCTGCTCTTATCAATTTATTAGTTACTGCTTCTTGCAAGTTTATTTCTCGTTTTAGGTCATCTACAACTTTTACTATATGTGTTTGGCAATATATGTTTATTTCTGAGTATCTTGCATTCCAAAATTCCCTAGGTTTTAGGTCAAAGTAATACGCAAGAGGTTCTAGTGCATATATTAGTTCAACTAAGTTTTTAGAGTCCCTTACGCCTTTTATTATATCATCTAACCCTTGTAGCCTTGAAACTGTTGTTCTGCTATTTTGCTCATTGCATTTTCTGTTGATTTCTGAACTATCTCGTTCATATTTATTGTTGATAAAGGATTTGATGTCAAACTTTCTAGGTCTTTCTTTGACATCTTCTTTTTGAAAAAACCCTCTTCATTCAAAGCCTCTGCAATTCTCTTATATAGTTCATTATAATTCAATCCTTCAATTCTACATTCATCCATAAAGTCATAAACTTCATCTATGTCTTTAAATAATGCAAATCCATCTTCTGTTTCTGCTAATTTGTATATTAATATACCTAATGTTTCTGGATCTATTATTGAATATGCTTTTACAAAAGCTTCTTCAAAATTTTTATTTCTTAGTAGATTAGCTATTTCTACTATTTTTCTTGTTTTTAGTACTAAATTAATTTTTTTATTTTTTATTTCTATTATCATTCTATTTTCTCTCCTTTATAAAAGAGAGAAGGCATTATGCCTCCTCGTTAAAATTATTTAGCTGTTGGAAAGCCTTTGCTCTCTTTAATCTCTGAACTTCTATAGATTGTTATTTTTGATTTTAACATATCATCTATAGCAATTTCGCTCATGCCAATAAAGCATGTTCCAGTAAAATACCATGTTAATGGTTTGCCTGTTGTTGACGCTGTACTTTCTGGTAGTTGAATTGCCCAATATCCATTTGTTTTAGCAGTTTGCAATGCTTTTAATTCGTCATATTGGTCTTCCTTGAATAATATCTCTATTTCTAAACTTTCTGCTTTTTGTCTTCCTTCTGCTTGTCTTTCATCTGGAATATCTAAAGCACTATATGTTATTCCTTCTGGTGCTTTTAAAAATTCTGGTATGCTTTGTACAAATGCTACTTGTTTTCTTTTAGCTTCTGCTTGTAAATCTGCTAATGTGTCAGCATGAAATAATTTTGTTAATGTACTTGTTTTTGGATTCATTTTAAATTCCTCCTTATTATCTTATAAAATTAAAAGAGGTCGTTATTGAATTATAACGTACCTCAAATGTTATTGTTATGCCGTATTTTTGCAGTATTTGGTCATATACTGCAGGACTGGTATTTGTCCTTATAAAATTATATTCTTGAAGTTTTGTATCAACTTCATCTGTCATTTGCATAGCTTGGCGTTGCTTTTCATTCCAACAAGTTATAGATATTTGGAATGTAGAACGAATAGGGAATGCATTTTCTGTCAAATTCACAGATTTTAAAGGTGTATGTAATTCCAGGCAAGGGAACTTACTCGTTGTTGTTGGATTTGTTAGTATTTGTTTGTATTTTAATGAATCTAGCTTGTCATACACTAAATCGCTAAATTCTTTTATACTTAAATCTTTCATTTACATACCTCCTTTAACATTGCTTCTATTTTCTTTTTTACAATATCTGCATTCTCTTCTCTACTTTGAAAACTAGCATCACCCATGAAGTGATTTGCTTTCATTCCGTGAGCAATATAAAAATCTACTCCTTGAATATTTACTATTGGATAGCCCAGTGCCTTTTCTACTTTAGAAACTGGTATAAACCATTCTGTATAGCCACTTTGAATGAAATGTTTTGATTTTCCCACATGTTCCATCTCCGCATTTGCACCCGTTCCAAAATATTCAAAAAATAGATACGAGACTCCATTAGACATAAATTTTGAAGGGTCCGCATAAACACGCCCCTTCACTTCTTTAGTTGACATATCAACCATTTCGACTAATATACCTTCTTCATTATGCCCTTTTTCTAGCCTTATAGCATACCCTCTAATGTTTCTTAGTACGTCTTCAGTTATCTCTTTAGCTATTTGTGGCAATTTTTGAGTTATAGCATTTATATTTTTGAAATTATGTTTTACTTTAATGTTACAGCTTATCATTCTTGCACCTTCTCACATATATATAAATAAGTATTTCCGATTTTATTTTTATCGGTTATTTTATATTGAGGCTTAAACTCCTCTAATTTTGAGACATCTTCAAATGATATTCCATTACCTTTTTGTATGTCATATTCATTTGTTGTTCTTGCCTTATAAGTGCTATAATCAACTTCGCCAGTAGACTTTCTATCTAGTTCACTTACATCATTCTGCATATTTAACCAAGCTTGTCCTTTATATTTCCATACTTTTTCGGGTTCTCCGTGGTCTTCTATCTCTTCATATTCTGATATATATACTTTTGTTAAATCTCGTAATAACATTATTTAATCCTCCTTAATCCAGACTTTATAATGTCATTTCTTAGCTTGTCTATAATATCTTCAAATGATGCTGAAATAGAACCTTCATTTCGACTTGTTAAGCCTTCTGCTCCCCTTGAAAGATATATTGCTTTTGTTGCTTTCTTTATATATGGAAATAGTTTTGTGTCATCTTTTTGTCTATTAGAAATATCAGAGGCAATAGAACTAACTTCTTCTAATATATCCATTAAAACCTCTTCATCTTTTTTATAGTTAGCTCCTAAATCGGCTACTATTTTGTCTATACTATTATCCATCTTCTATTGCCTCCTTAATTATTCTTTTTCCGTTTTTGGTTCAGTTTCTTTTGCCTTTTCTTTTTTAACTTTTGGTTCAGTTTCTTTTGCCTCTTTATTTATTCTTAGTCCTATAAATGTTGCCATCTTATTCACCTCCTAACCTTCATATGAGCAATATACACCAGCTAGTTTGTTTTCGTATACATGTCCATATAAGTTATTGTTTCTATATTTGAACACATTGCTATCTCCGTTTTGGTCTTCATCTGGTGTAAAGTATTTGATGAATTGATCCATTGCAGTAACAGCAGCAGATTTCTCAACACATAAGAAGTTAATATCTCTTCCTCCTTCTACCAACTCATAATAATCTGATGTTGATGGATTTCCTGTTGGAGAGCCAACTTTTGAATAAGTGCCAGAACTTTCTGTATAATATGCCTTTCCTGATACTACAGCTGTATCTTTTGACTTAACATATGTGTCTTTTGCTTTTTGATATCCGTAATTTTCTTTTCCATCATTTAATGTTACTGCTGTATACATTCTTGTTTGAGGAACTTCAATTATTGTTGCAAATCTTTCTAAAACTTTCTTTGATTTAGTTGTATCTAAGTCATCTATCATTCCCTTCAGTGTTGGTGTTATGAATAAAATTCTATTTTCAGTTGAAACTTCATCCTCATCCATTTTATTTGTACATGCTCTTAACGCACTTACAACTCCTGCACCGTCAGAAATTGTTTCTTTCTTTCTTGATATTCCATCTACTCCTGCAATTTTTGCAATTCTTGCTGCATCAGTTTCTGGAACAACTTTTGTTCTTACAAATTCTCCAGATAATCTAGCAAAAGGTAGTCCTAATGCTTCTTGATTATCTAATCTGTCAATTCTTAAATCTTGACTTCTTTCTTTGTCGTATTTTACTGTTTCCCATTTGAAACTTGTTGAACCTTTTGTGTATCCATCATTTCTTGAGAAATCTCCTAAACCGTCCATATCTAGTTTAGCTACTTTTATTTCTCCGTTTAGTCCTTTTTGTACTGTTGTTTCATCTCCATCTAAGATAGATGTTTTTGCTTCATTCTTGTATACCTCGTCCAATTTAGGTAGGTAAATTGTTGATAATTCAATATTGTTCATTTTTTATTCTTCCTTTCTTATTTTAGTCCCATTGCCTTTCTTATTGCTTCATCAGCACTTGACTTATTACCAGATGGGTCCGGATTGTATGGTGGTTTTTCTTTTGACCACTCATTTACTGCTTTTTCTACAATTCTGTCTTGAATTGCTTTTATGAGCTTTGTCTTTTCTTGTAATTGCTCTGCTGTCATGTTTTCATAGTCAAATAAATTTAGAAATTCCGGATCAAATGCTGTATCTTGTGTTGTTGCTATTTTTAAAGCTTCATCTTTCAAGTCTCTAGCATTTAACTTTCTTTGAATTTCTTGATTGACTTCTTCTTGCTTCTTCAATTGATATTGAAGTTTTTGAGTTTCGTTCATCTGAGCTAACTTTTCAGCTTCTGATTTTTGTGTATCTCTTTCTAATTCCCATTGCTTCCTTGCATTTTCAATAGCTGTTTTATTAGAACTTGATACTCTTGAATCTAAAAAAGATTGAAGTCCTTTGTCAGTTTTTATAAGTTCTTCATAATTTACTTTTTCAGTTCCTTTTTCTGTTCCCTTTGAGTTCTCTGCCTCAGAGTTAACATTTGTATTATTGTCTTGATCCATGTTTTCCTCCTTGCCCCTTTAGTACACTGCCTAAAGTTGCTTTATTGTTATTTTGTTTATTTTATAAGGCCTAACTACAAGAAAAACGGCATAAAAAATAGACGTACGTCTACGTCTAAAAATTTATAATTATAAAATGTTAATAACTTATTTATTTTTTTCTTTAATATTAAGATATATTGCATATCCTATTATTCCTGCTAATTCTGTTAATATTGTGACTATTACTCCACACCAAAATGGATTTATATACATATTTCCACCTTCTTTCCATAATAAAAGCACCTACTTCTTAGTAAGTGCTATTTGTTTTTTCTTATTTGAACTGGTTTTTGTATGCTATCGTATTTATTAGTTAATTCTTCTAATTTATTTTTTATTCTTTTATCTATTTTTTTTATATCAAAACCATTAGGATATATGACCATCATTTTTTTTACTGCTTCTATATATCTTTCCGAATTTAAAACATATTGTACTTGTTCTTCTGTCATTTCAAAACCTCCTTAATGTAATTATATAATTCTATATCTTTTCTTTTTAGTAATTTATTTTCTTCAAAATAACATCTAAATCCTTCTGAAAAATATTCTCCTAATGTTCTTGTGTTAAACTTGTATGTATTATAATCTATAATATAATTGTCATCTATATCATTGTCATATATTCTTCTTTGATATTCTGATATAAACTTTCCTGTATCATTCAAAAACATATTATCTTGATAATACTTTATATTTTGTGTATCTGTTATTATATTTATATCCTCTAATCCTTTTTTCTGTATTTCTATGTACTTTTTATCATGTAATAAATCTAATTTTGTTTCTATTGTATGACCTATTTCGTGTAATATCTCATATTTATCACTATCTTTTAATAGATATATTATATCCTTTCTCCTATCATAGCAACTATTATCTTTAGATATTTTAAATTTTGTATCTTTTATAAGTCCTTGAATTTTTATTGGTAATGCTTTTATAGCTTTTTTTATATTACTATCTAGATTTTTGCTATTAGTATAATTATTTTTTCTTATATAATCAATATTATTATACTCTGCTTTTTTTTGTTTTTCAACTGGTGGCAAATATCTTATTGTACTTCGGCACCAGTGCCAATAATACATTATTGGAGGTAGATTAATTCCGAGGTACAAGCCCTTTTACACTAACTGGCATAATCTTAACATCTTTTTTACTGTTGCCCCAATACCTATCAAATTTATTTTCTTTTTTTATATAGAATCTCATCATATTCATTGATTGACACATTTCCGTACTATGTTCATCCGTTACTGCCCAAAATTCTACTTGTGCATCATCGTCTGCATTTGATTTTATTCCTTCTACTTTAGCTAAATTGTTTAGTCCTATCATTTGCATATCAACTGCACCTGATATTTTATCTCCATTTATATTAAGTTTTTGATTGTTTTGTCTGCTCATTATTGTTTGAAACTCACTAGAATCGATTTCTAGGTTCTTTTGTTGTTGAATATTTAAAATTGCTTGTTTATATATTTGTTGTGCATTATATTGTATTGTTGTTTTAATGTATTGTTTCCAAGTTAATCCGACTATAATTAGGCTGGTCTAATAATGCAAGAAATAAAGCCATCGGAATTATTGATGGCTTTTTCTTTTTATTTACTTCTTTTTGTCCTTCTTCATAGTAATAATTTGCGTCTTTATACATTATTAAGTTTTCGTATTCATCTAATTTGCTTTGTTCTTCTATATATGCACTATAAATAAGTAATTCTAGTATTTCGCTATTCTTTACTCGTGTTCTTCTATAAATGTTATTTGCTAATAATCCAAAATAGCCTGTTAATAGTTTCTGTTCTTTCCATTGCTCTATGTAATTATTTATTCTTTTTTTGGTTTTATTATCTGCTATATTATATATATTTTCTGATGCAAAATTAAATGTATCTAGTAATTCTTGAAGTCTATTTTGCGTTTGTTTTGATGTTTTATTGTATAGTTGTTTTAATTGCTTCATATAATTATCGTGTTGCTCCCACATATAAAACACCTCTATTCTAATATTATTTTTGCTTCACTTAATTTACACGAAATATTATTAGATATGCTATCATTTTCTTTATTTTCAAAATGAATTTCATTGTCAGATATACTTAAATAAATAATTTTATCATATATCTTATTACTATATTCTACTTTTAGTCCTTTATTGATTTTTGGATTATACGGTTCTATCATTATTTTCTTTTTCCTCCTTATTCATTAAAGCATCTTGTTCTTTATTATCTTGATTTCCTACATTATTGATTGTCTTGCTATTTATTTTATTATTTGACATATCTTGCCCAATTTTAGACATATTCTCTAAATTTTTTTGCATATTTTCTTCATTTTGTTTATCTATCTTTTCTAGTTCTGAATTGCTATCTAAGTCATCTGGTAACATATCAATTATACTTGCATCACTTAGTAATCCTCTTAGTTTTAATGCTCTTGTTGTTTCTGTGTCTTTGTCTGTTGGTAAATTTCTTTGTAAATCAATTTTTATGCTCCTAAAGTCATAAGATTTATGTTTTCTTTTATTTATTCTGTCTATAATTGTTTCCCATCTTCTTAATATTGCTTGTTTAAAATGTTTATCTGCATCTGTTATCATCTGCTCTAATGCAAAGAATTTTCTGTCTAATGCACTTGCATTATCTGCGTTGGTAAATCCTAAGTCTGTTATATTAGGCACTCCACTTATCATAGCAATTAAATCTATTAATGTCTTTTTATGATTTTCTAATGCTGTATCTTGTACACTCTTTTCAACCCAAGCAATATCGCCTGAATTGTCTGGTGTATAAAATACTTGCATTTTCAATAACGCTTTGTCTTCTTCTTCTCTTGCTTTGTTAACTACTTGCTTAGGTTGTCCATTTTCATCTAATTCCGGATTACCTTCTTTATCTAATTTTGTTGTCATTAATTCATTTTGTGGTGCATAACCTGTTATTTTTAATTTTGCATCATCATTGTATTGAAATGTATTTCTACTATTTTGTATTACTCTTTCATAAGCACAAATTAAAGAGACTACCAATTCAAAACTTGATAGTCCCATTTCATTTTCTATTGCAATACAAGGAAGCATATTCCATTTACTTTTTTCAAATTTCTGTTTATCTTCTTGTAATTTTTTATAATCATTTGGTGTTGGTGAATAGTATCTTTTACCATTTATTGTTGTTAATTCTACTATTGTTATATCTGCACCGTTTTTATCTATTTCAGTCCATTTCCTTAGTTGCCCTATTTGTTTTACTGGTGTTGAATAATCAAATATTCCTATTGTATTTAATGCACTTTGTTTTGTATATACTATTTCATTATCTTCATTTTCATATAATACTTCATAGCACCCTCTCATTCCAAAATAGTCAAATGCTAAATCAAAAAATTCTGTTGAATCATCATTATATTTACTTATATAATCTATAAGCACTTTTAATTCTTCATCTTTATTTGCATCTATATTGAAGATTTTATTGAACAATTTCTTTATTATGTTTAATTTTGTTGGATCTGATATTTTTTCAACATCATATACTGGTGCTTTTCCTGCAAAATAGCCTGTTACCATTGAATTAATATAATTTTCAAATGCAACTTTTATTTTATTGTCATCTAAACTTACTAGTTCAGAATTATCTGTTTTTCTTCTTATTCTTTCATATAATTGTTTTCTTGCGTTCCATTCTTTATCCGCTAACATTAATATTTGAGCTACACTATTTTCATTCTCTAGTGTTTCTTCGTTCCATTGTATCATTTTGTTTCCTCCTATAAAGGTTTTATATACCCAAATTGTAATTTCTTTTGATTTATGTATTTTTCTACTGCATATCTCATTGCGTCCATTAAATGGTTAAAATCATCTATTGGTCTATTTATTTTGTTTCCAAACTTGTCCTCGTCCCAAGTATAGTTGCTTATTTCTGTTATGAAGTTTACACATCTAGGATGTATTATTATTTCAAAATCTTGTATAAATTGAATACCATTATTTATACTGTCTTTCCCTTTTAATGCTCCAGTAATGTGTCTTAACCCTAATCCTCTTAATTCATCTATTGACTTTGGTTCTGCACTATCTGCAGTTATTTTTTCTTTTGAGTAACCCATTCTGTTTATTTCTTCATATATCGCTTTGTTACTCATTCCTTTTTGATAGATTTCATCATATACATAAATTTTTTTATTTTTTAAATCTATTGCACCACAAAATAATGCCGTTGGATCATTTGTATAACCAAAATCTAAACCAAAAGCACTATCTAAGTTTCTTATTGTATTTAGTTCAAATTTTTCTTCTTTCCAATTTTCATAAACTAGTCCATCAACTATACCCCAATTGCCTAATCCAGCTACTTGATATCTTCTAGGATTATTTTTTTTCATTCTTTCGAACACTTTCTTGTCTGCTTCATCTAGCCACTCGTTACAAAGATAATTTGTTGTCATTGCTAATATATCATCATCTTTAACATCAAAAAATCTTTTCTTAATCCAATGATGTTCATTCCAAGGATTTAATGTTATTGTTATTTGTTTAAATAATCCCTCTGGAACTTCTCCGTCTTATACTTTCATCTATTACATCAAAATCAGACTCTTTCGTTATTTCGTATGCTTCTTCAATCCATAACCAACATAAAACACCAATATCTACTGATATTGATGTTACTTTTAATGGATCATCTAAACCTCTAAAATAGATTTTCTGTCCTGTAGGTTTGTATGTCATTTCTAGCGGACTTTCTTTTATTTCCCAGAAGCTATCTACTTGTAATCTATGTATTGCCCATTTTAATTCTGTAAAACAACTATCTTTTAATGTTCTAAATGTCTTTCTAATTACAAGAGTGTTAGCTTCTTTATATTTCATCATATTGCATACTATCCACAATGCTGTTGTTTTTGATTTTTTGCTTGCTCTTGAGCCCTTGCACACTCTATATCTACATTTGCAGTGCCAATATTCTGCATACCCTTTTCCAACTATACTCTGTAATGATAATTTGTTTATTTGTTGCTGGGCGTTTTTATTTGTTATTTTACTCTGTAATGTCATCTTGTATCACCACTGGTATATTGCCAGTTACATCTACTTTTTCTTTAAATGTGCCATATCTTTTGCCAAGTAATTCTGCACATTTTGTTCTATCTTGTAATGAGGCATCTAATCCGAATTGATCTTTTTCTTCTCCTCGCATTACTTTTGTCAAGTATTGTAACACTTCTTCTTGTGAGGCAATTCTATTATCTTCTAATTGTTGTAATCGTTCTTGAATGAAATAGTTAAGTTTTGTTAAGTTTTCTGCACCTATATTCTTTGCTGTTTTAGAACTATAACCTGCTCTCTTTGCACTTTCTGTTGCATTAGCTGTTTCCACATAGTAATCTATAAACCTTTTTTGCTTTTCTGTTAGTTTGTTATAATCTTTTTCATCTTCCAACTGCCTCACTTCCTTTTCTGTATTCTTCTATAAGATACTTCAGCACGTCAACTTTGCTATAGCATTCTTCTTTTTGTTGGTATCTATCTTGTAATTTAAACTCGTCTGTTTCTTCATTATATACTTCAACTTGCTCTTTTTTTAGTATTTGATATTTAGTACAATACTTACAATTCTTTTCACTGTAGAATTTAAAACTATTTATTTTATATATCTGTCCTTTTATAGATAAGGCATATAATAACTTATTAATGTTTTGACTTATATTCATTACACCACTGACCTCATAGTTTTATGATTTTTAAGAAAATCTTTTGCGCTCCAATATTTAAGTCCTTTTTCTTTGCACTTTTTTATATATTCTTCTGCTGTCTGTTTTGTCCACTTCATATTTCTTTTCCTCTCTTTCACATTGCTTATTGTATCTGCATAATTCACACTTATATTTCATACATTTCGTATAATTAATCTTTTCTTTCATAGTACGCACACTTTGTTATGACTACGTCATTTAAGGCGGATATTCTTATCTCGCATAGATCTTTATCTTTATTTTTACAGTTCTTACAATTTTCTTTTACATATTTCTCATATCTTTCTTCGTTAGTCATAACAACACCTCTTTCGTTATTTTATAAAATACTAGAAAATGATGTAACTGCACATCACTTTATACTATTTTATAGAAAACTAAAGCCTCGTATTAACATAGTAATACAAAGCTTTTCAAAAGATTCTTCTTTTTCCAATGCACATTTCTATTTATATACCTCTAACATGCAAAAAGGTTAAGGCTTAACTAGAATCGCCTTACATTTTATATGAATTACCAAAGGATAAATAAGGATTTTGGAATTATTTATATTAATTTATCTAGTATCCGTTAATAACTAATTTTCAACTATTTTCCAATCTTCTGCCAACATATCAGCTTGACTTGCTAACCAACCTAATTGAACTCCTGATGTTCCAACAAATGCTATTGCTTTATTTCCTATTGCATCATGCTCTGCATTTACTATTTCATTGTTAGCATTTTTATAACTGATATTGGTTGCTAATTCTATGTATTGATTTTTTCCATTCCAGCCTTTTCTTTGAACTCTTTTTCCTCTTTTTAGACTAGATATTGCCTCTCCAAATGTAAATGTTTGTATGTTTAATTTTGATTCATCTATATCATCACATATAACCCAATTATCTGCTACTATATTATCTAAATCTACAAATATGTCATCTGTTTCTAGGAATGGTATTACACTTCCATCTTTGCAATGCATTGTTATTGTGTCATTTTCTTTTATCCAATAACCTCTCCAATGTTCTCTTTTTATTTTATATCCTTGTTTTAATGCTTCATATGCTTTTTTAAATTCCATTTATTTTTTCTCCTTTTTAGCAAAATAATAGAGCCTATCGTTTGATAAGCTCTTCGTTTTTATCCTTTATTAGCGCATTTTCTTCTGCAAAATCCATTATTGTCACCATTTTCATAGTCGTTTTGCTCGTATATGGTTCCGCATCCAGGACAGACAAAAAAATTTCCCTTGCAATCATCACATATTTTTTTATTTGTTCCATATACTTCATATACAGCTTTATTTTTTCCACAAACATCGCACTTTCTCATACATAACACCCCCTCTCTAAAAGATATTATATATGATCTATTTTGCAAATGTTGTCGAAATACGTCGAAAGAGCCAACTTTTTGTTAGCCCTTTTCTGTTTATATAGTCTTACCTATCTATCCACGATACAATTATAACACGTTTTTTTGACAAAAAAGTCTCATTTTTGTCTCACTTTTGGCTCACTTTTTTTTATTTCTTTATGTACTGCATATACAAGCTCGCTATGTCTACGCTTATATGTTCCTTCTGACATACCTTCATTTATGATGTCCCACTTATCTTGTCCTAGTTGATATTGATGTTTAAATATGTATTTTGCATTCTTGCTGATTAGCTCTATTGCTTGATTCACAATCTTTATTTCTTTTGATGCTTCCTTAATATTTGAATCTTCTTGTAGCTTAATAACACTGTCTAATACTCTATCTGATGTTGAGTATGGAGCTTTTGGCATTCCATCTACATCTACTGCACATAAACTCATTATATCATCTCTTATATTCATCAACTTAATTTGATTGTAATTATATCTCTTTAAACAACCTTTAGCTTCTTTGTATTCTTCTTTACTAAGTTTCATTTGTACCTCCTCAATTATATCTTTACATTTTCTGGATGCACGCTCTTCTTATCCGGACTAACTTCCTCTTTAATAACTCCCAATTGATACAATGTAAATGTTTCTTTGAATCCATATTTCTTATTTTTATATAGAAACGTTGTTGCATTGTTTCTTTTTACAAACTCATATTCTTGTTTATTCTTTATTACTACTCTTGGTATCTTCATATGTTTTCCTCTTTCTTTTTCAAATTTAATACATTTTGTAGTTGTTTTTTGGAACTTCACTTAATTTTTTATATAAACTTTACTGTTTTTGTTTATTTTATAATTTATAATAATTCTTGTAATGTTTTTATTCTTTCATCAGTTCTAATCTCTAAACACCATAATACAGTTTTCTCTTCCTTAGTTTTCGATTTTTCTCTTCGTTTAGATATATCTTCTAATTTACCTTTCAATTCTTCTATTTCATCTTTTATTTTTTGCTTTGAGATATAATTCTTATCTACATAGTCTAAATCTAATTGTTTTGAGTATTCTTCATTCTCTTTTGCATACTTATTTATTGTAGTTTGCTGTTTATCTAATTCATTGTGCATATATTCATTTTCTTTTAATACTTTTTTATAATCTGATAAAATATGGTCTATCGCATAGTATACATTTGAATAAACATATCTTTGTCCTTCTCTGAATTGAGTTGGCTTTATGTCTTTTCCAGTTTCAGTATTATATTGTCTTAATCCATCTATAAACTCTTCTAATATTTGTATATCTTCTTCTATGGTAGCGACATTTGTGTCGGCAGCATTACTATTTTCTTTTATATCTTTATCTCCATATAACTCCTTTGATAATTTTTCTGGAGTCGTTTCTTTTAAAACATTATCCATTGTATTATCTATTTCACTTAAGCTCATTTTAAAAATATTTTCTTTTCCCATAATTTTACTCACTTTCTAGTAATTTTCTAATTTTTAAAAATGCTTCTACTAAACTATTAAAATCAGTAATTTCTGTTTCATCTAAAATTTCTTCTATTTTATCTTTTGGAATATAATTTTCTCTAATATATTGAGGTGTTTCTTCTTCAATTACTTTTTTGCCTTCAAAAATGTCTAATAATTTATTTTTTAATTCTTCATTCTCTTTTAATACGTTTCTATAATTATCTATAATCCTTCTTATAGATGCAATCTCTGTCCAACTTATTTCACAATTTATGCATTCTGTCAGTTTGCATTTATCACATTTTTTTATTAATTCTTCTGCCTTCTTGATATCTTCTTCTATACTATTTTCCATTTATTCCTCCATTTCGAATGTATTCAGTAACATTTGTTTTAAATCGTTTAAAACAGGTTTAATATTTTTATGCAACTCATCATTATAATCCTTAAATTCTTCACTTTCTATCATATTTGAAAAGCTTGTGCCAATATTTAAAATAGGTTCTTTTTCGTCATTTATCGTAATGTAACATTCTATTTTTAATATATTAATTCTATCTTCTATACTATTTTCCACTACTCGTCCTCCTTGATATCTTCAATTTCAATATTCAATAAGTATTTCCATAGTTTCTTTTGCAACCAATTAAATTTTGTAGAAACCTCTATTTTTACATCTGTTCCACCTAATCTTTCATTTCCTATTTTTATAATTGATTTTCCTCGTTTTCTCAAAGATATAGTTCCATAATCTATAAAAGATATAGTTCCATAATCTATATCAGTTGATGTTTCTATTTTATTTTCTTTCACTTAAAACACCTCCTACAAGTTTTTGTTTATTATTTCTATCTATTCCTACATAGCAACCTGTATTTTCTTCTTTTGTATCTTTTCCTGGATATAAAATGCACTTGTTATTTATATTATTCATACAGTCTTTACATTTTATTAAATCTTCAAATAATTGCATTAAATCCACTCCTCTCCACACTTTTCACACTTATATACAATGTGGTCTATTTCCATATCTAAAAATTCACTTTTCATTCTTCCACCACATTCAGGGCAATGTAAACTAAATATGTCTTTAATTTTTTCTATTATTCTTTTTATTTTTTCTTTCACTTAAAACACCTCCAAACTCTTTTTCAAGTTTTCGTTTTTCCGTATAATGTACTTTAGTTCTTGCTATTTGATTAATTATGTCGCATATAGTTCCTTTGCTATATGGAAAGGACCATCTATTCTGTCCAAAGTATTCCACTCCTCTTGCAGACTTTTCTTCTAATTTGTCTATTTGTTCTTTATCTAGCTTACAATAAATTATATATTCTAATTCTCTATACATTTTTTCTACAACAGATTCGTATTCATCTAACCAATTCCAATTTATTTCTTCTATAAATTTTGGTTTTGCATATCTTATTACTTCTTTTCCACAAAATGGGCAATATTTTATATTTTCTTCAAAATGAAACGGTTGAAATATATCTTCTTCAAAGTATATTTCTTTTTTACAATTTGAGCATTCATGATATTTATATACTTCGCCTTCATACATCGGTGTTAATATAACTTCATCTGCTGTTTTTTCTTTCATTATGTATTACTCCTCTCTCCAATTTTCATCTAACCATTTATCGAAAATTCTGTCTATTGTTCCAATTAACATTCCACTTATAATTAAAAGAATGCTATTATCTGTTAAAAGTACAGTTAAAGTTCCTACTACTAGTATTAGCAAAACAAATAAAACAGCTTTTATTGTTTCTTTCTTCCAATCTTCTTTCATATCTTATTTACTCCTTTACCAATTTTCTGCCACACATCGGGCAATAATTTATTTGAAAGAACTGACTTGGCTTATATCCATCATTGTCTTGTCCTTCTATTTCAACATATAACATATATCCCCAAGACTTTTTTTGATTAATAATTTCCATATGCGTTTCTTCTTCATTGTCTATATCTAATATTTTTTTATTATTTATTATCTTTTCACAGTATTCACACATATCTATTCTCCTTTTTCATAACTAATCACAAACCACAGCCATTTATATATAGGAGGATTACATTTTAATGTTAATCTTCTGGGAATAATATAGTAGTACCACTGGCTGTGATAATATTTCGCTCTATGGAATCCTATCTTTAACATATATATTCTCCTCCTAAATTTCTTCTAATTCATATATACTTGGTTCATCACAACCATTATAGTAAGAATAATGAACTAATCTTAATTCATCTCTACCTATTTCATTAAAATATTTTGCAAACATTTTTGAATACTTTTCAAATTCTGTATCTGTTAATAATCTTACATTTTCAAAATCTCCACTTGCTCCATATTCATAGTCTAGTTGATAATCTAAAAAGTACTCATATTCATTATTTTCATAATTCAATCCACTATTAATTGTAAAATCATTTTTAGTATGATAATTTTCTTTAACATTGTATTCTTTTAGTAATAAATCCCCTAACCATTCATCTTCATTGTTTAATTTATCTATTATATTTTGAAGTATTTTAAACCTTACACATTTTTTTCTTACATAATCACTCATTATTCTTCTCCTCCTAATAACTCTGGATTATCGTATATATTTCCAATTACTTCAATTTCTGCTTTATAATAACTTCTTATTTCTCCAAATGTAACACCCCTATCTTTGTTCTCTAAATCAACCAAAAGCCACATTCCATTTATGTCATCATATATAACTTTAAATTCTCCATCAAAAGCTGGTTCTTCATAATAGTAACAATCTAATAAAACTATATCTCCCTCGTATATTTCTTTTCCGTTTTTATCATCTAGTCCTGTGTATTGTCCTACAGTATCTTCTAGTACACTCCAAGCCGTTGTATCTTTCTTTATCATTATTGCTTTTCCTTGTCCCCACTTTTCTTGCACTAAATCACCATATTTCCATTTGTTCTCGTAATTTTTTCCTCTAAACTTTATTTCTCTATTCATCTTCTTCATCTCCATTCTTTTTAAATTTATCTTTAGCTTTCTGTGTTAAAGTATAAACCTTACAAAATAGATAAGGATTAGATTCAGTATACAACCCATTATCATATTCCTCAAAAGCTGTTGGAACTTTCTCTAATTTTAAATATCCTTCTTCTGCTAATTGTTTATAGGCTTTTCTTATCTGATATGTAGATGTTTTCATTCTATGAGCTAAAAATTCAGCCGAAAATCCGTCTCCCCAGCAGCCTGCTATCCAAAATTTAGTCTGTAAATCATAAAACATTTCAAGAACTTCTTCTTTAGATACTTTTTTATATTTATTCATCTTCTCCTCCTGCTTTATAGCAATTAGCCTCAAACTGCTCTTTTGTTAGTATTGTTTTTATGTTCCAAAATTGTTTAACTTTTTCTTCTAAAAGCAATAAGTTATCTTCATTTTCTACAAAATACTTAAAACTACTATGTAATCCTGTCCTTATTTCTACTATATCTCCAACTTCTATTAAATCTATTAGTTGTTTGCTGTGGTTTACTATCACCTTTTTAAACATTTCATTATTGTAAAGTACGTCTTCTTTCATTCTAAAATCATTGATATAAATAATTCTGTCAAATCTATATATTCCAGCTTCATAATCTATGCTTTTAATTTGAGCTATTCTTCCTTCTTTTGTTTTCACATATTCTCCAACTTCTATTTTATTTCCCATATGAACCTCCCATTACTGCTGTAGAGCATCTATTAGCTCTATCTGTTGCTCTACTTTGTTTTGTAGTTCATTTATTTCTACTTGTTTTTTATCTAACTTATATCCTTTAATTTCAGCTAATATTACTAAATTAATAAGTATTAGTAAGATAACTACTGTATCTATAATATCCTTTTTATTCATTTTTTAATTTTCCTTTCTCTTTATCTAAGTATGTAACTGCTACTGCATATGCACTCCATATATCTGCTTTAAATCCATAAAACCACCCTGGATTCTTCTTTGTCCCTACTACACCAAATCTATCTATTAGTGCTTGTCTAATGTTACAGTCTTTTGCTTTCATTGAATTACATAAATTCATCTTTTCTTCTTTGCGGTATATATAATCATATACTGCTCCTAGTTCATCTGCTTCTTGTATAAATCTACCTATCCAAATGCAAGTATCAAAAACTTCTTTTCCAACTGGCATACCATAGCATGCTACCATTTCTATGACCACTTTTTCATATTCTGCATATCTCATGTGAAGAAGTAGCTCTTCGTTTTGAATTTTCTCTTTTTTTACTATCTTGTATGTTTCACTGTCTACAACACAATATGCACTCTCTATATTTCCGTGGATCTATTGCTAATATTTTCATCTTTTATCTCCAATTCTTCAGTTAAATACTGATATGTATATTTAGGATTATTTTTTCTTTGTTCTAGTTCTTTTAGATTTTTCAACGCTTGTATTAAATCTTTTTCTATAAACTTGTTTTTATATTTATCAATAAAAGTATTTTTCAATGACACTACTACATCTATTTCATCTTTTACTTTTCTTCTTTCTCCCCTTACATATTTCAATTGTTTTACTATTTTACATGCTCTAACTGCATCTATATTATGATTTTCTATATAATGCAGTAGCTCATCTTGTTTAATATCCCAAATACTTTGTTGATTTCTTAACTCTGATAGTCTTTTATCTATATCTTGAAAGAGTGTTAATGTGTATTTTAAAATATCTTCTATTTCCATATTCTCTCCTGTTTATCTAACTCTAATTTAATTTGTTCCCCTTCGGTACCTGTAACATACTTGCACTGTTTAACTCCTCGAAAATAAATGTTTTCTAATTGCTGACATCCGTCTACATAGTCCATATTTCAGTGCTTTTGCACAGATACCGAGTTAATTGTGGATAACTCATATCATTCTCCTAATAAATTCGTGTAATATGGTTCATATTCAAAGCTTCAAAACCTTTTAATGTTCTTTCGTAAACTGCTACCGTTTTACCTGTATACTCACATTTCTTTTTATCTATCGCTTTAACCATTCCCATGTCTGCTAATTCTGACAAGCGTGGCGCGGTGTAATTCCTTTCCGTGCTAGGAATAAACCCTAAATCAAATAACTCCACAGCTAACTCTTTGGCTGTTTTAGGCTTGTCTAATCTATTCAATATCTGTATATATCTTATTTTTGTTTTATCTTGTATGTCATCAAAACTCATTTGTCTTGTAGTTTGTGTTATTGTACTCATTTGTTTCACTCCTTCCTTACAAACCTAATTCTTTTAAGGTGTATTTCTTGTTTACTTCCATTCCTTTATACATGCTGTTATCTGTTATGTATGGAAAAACTAGTTTATCATTGTCCTCACAAACTATTCTTATATAGGGATTTATCTCCGTTATTTCTTTTTTCTTTTGTATAAATTGTATTCTTTTTCTGAATGGTCTAATTACCTCTGCTAAATATTTCTTTTCTGTTTCATCAAGTACTTCTTCTCTCTCAAATACTGTTTCGTATTTGACTGGTCTTTCGACTTTGACTATGTCGTTCTTTTCCTCTCCATCTACATCTTTCAAATCCTCTGGGTAATATCTTAATGATGTAAAGAGATCGTTTCCATACAATTTATCTCCAGATACAATTTTCTTTAGTCCATTTCTGTATGTAACTATATCTCCATCTTTTAAGTCTGATTTTGTGAATTGTACTTCTACTAACTCCAATTCATCTTCTCTAAAAGTTTCTCTTATATCTTTTAATATGTATGGGTAACATAAATGTTCTCCTATTTTTGTGATTGTAGAAATTTTATTGAAATTTTTACATCTTTCTCCATCAATAGAACACTTAATTACTCTTACTTTATCTCCAACCTTAAATTTCATTTATTTTTCCTCCTTCATATTTGCATATAAGCTGTCCAAATTTTCATAACTTCTTTGACTATAGGCGTTATATGCTGTTTTGTTTTGGGCGTATTTATTCTCTTGCTTTCTTTTCTTAGCCTCATCTACAACCCAACTTAAAATGGCTCTGTAATCACTTTTATACTCTTTACCTTTTGAGCCTTTGTAGTTATCAAGAATTTTTATACATTGGTCTGTAAACTCTGTTCCATAAGTGCTTACTAGCTTTTCGTGTTCAACATTGGTCATGGTTACAAAATCTGCAAAGTGCATTTTTTCTTCTTGTTCTTTTTTATTTACTTTATTTTTATTTTCTTTACTTTCTTTTACTTTATTTGCATTACTACTGCATTGCTGTTGCATTGCTATAGCATTATTATTCCATCTTTTCTCAGCTTTCTCTTTTGCAACAGCTGACTTTCGATCTTTTTCTAACATTCTTTTTAACAATGAATTACTAAAAAAGTACCCATTATCTTCTTTAAAGAGCTCATATTCATTAATACAATCTTGCACATATTTTTCTACATCTATATTAGTGTTTGTTAGCGTCTTTATTGCCCTATATATTTTTTTATCAGCCTGTAATTTATAACTTTCTTCGTTTCTCATCATCTCTATAATTGCCCAAAATAATCCATATCCTTCTAGTCCATAATCGGCTCGCATGTTAAGAATTTTTGTATCAGTTATTGCATTACTATCATGTGAGAAATAATAAGTCTCTTTAGCCATATCTTCTCATCTCCCTCTGACTTTCTCCTTTCGTTTAAACTTAAAGGACATGGAATCCTTATAAGATTTTTATAAGATTATTTCCATGTCCTCCTTTCTTTTAATATTTTTTATAAATTAATTTTTCTTTGTTCCAATTTAAGCCGTATTTTGACTTTAAATAATCTTCTATCCTTTGTTCATATAGTTTGGTATCTTTACCAAAATCTTCTTTATAATGACATTCTCGGCACAATGTGACTATATTTTCTTCTATGCCTAGACCACCGTTGTGACCTTTTTATAAAATGAGCATTTGCATAACTCTTGTCCACATATTTTCCACAAATAATGCAACTATGATTGTCTCGATTCCATACCTTTTCTTTGACTTTTTGAGGTATCTCACACGCTTTACTTCTTTTGCTCATCTTTCCCACCTCGCTAATAAACTTTTTAACTCCTCTGGTGTCATTGTTTCTATTTGTTGTTCTTTACAATCTTGTATTACACTATCTATAAGCCTTGTCATTTGTTTAGTGTTATATGATGAACTTCCATTGTATGCTAGTAATACCACCTGTCCATATTCATCTATGGCTTTTTCGCAAAACCAACCTAATCCATTCTTTTGCCATATTCTTTCAAATTCAGTCATTACCTCTTCTTCCATTTGCAGAACTGTGTATTTACCAGCCTCTTTTATATGTTTTTTATATACATCTATATTGCTTATATTGAGTTTTTCAGCTAATTTTCCAATAAGAACCCATAAGTATGCATTAGCATTTAAAGAACGCTTTTTATACCATCTTGTTGCCTCTACATTAAGTTTCTTATCTTTTAACTCTTCTGCTTCCTGTAAAATATACTTATCGTCAAATAGAAATGTTATTTTAGCTTTTCCAGTTTTTAAATCTATTCCGATGTCATCTATAACTGCTGTATTCTGCATACTATTACCTTTCTACATGTTCATGCATAAACACATATTCTGAATTTTTTCCCATATTATTAAGTAAAAAGTCTGTTGCTTGTCCTTTGCTTAAATGTGTATTTCTTACTCTGCTTTCGTAATAATACATGCCTACTTCTTGTTTTTGTTTTATTCTCTGTTCTAGTTCTTCCTCTTCATAATTGCCTTCAACTAGATATAAATCATAATTCTTTGCTACTATTCCTTCTACTGTTCTTGTATCTGTCATATAAATCACTTTATAATCATCAAATAATACTCTATAACCGCATTGTGGCACGTCATGATATAATTTGATTGGTACAATTTTAAATAGCTTATAATCGTATCTTGTGCCAATTTGAAGTACATCTATGTTCTTCCTTAAAACTCCACATTCCAGTAATGGTTGCAACAACCATTCGCAACAAGCAAATCTCAATGTTGGTCTTTCTTGTGCTAATTTTCTAATTGTTTCTTTTTTGAAGTGATCTGAATGTATGTGGGTGAGAAGTACTATTTTCAATTGTTTATAATACTTCTCTAATCTTTTAAAAGTCACTCCACAATCTATTAAAATTATGTCTCTTATTATTGTTGCATTTCCTGTACTGCAACTAGATATAATTTTATAGTTCATTCATTGATACCTCTTTTGTTGTATTCTCCTCTTGCGTCTGAGGTTGTTCTTCTCCTTCATCTTGTTGTATTACTACGTCCTCATTATCCACATATTCATAACTTCCGTCTGTATTAATTGTCGACATATCCTTTTCAACAGCTTGTTCCATTTCAATACTCATAATTCCCCATTTAGAGATTAATTGTCTAAGCATTGTTTTGAATGCCATTCCGTCAAAGTCTTTTTCCCAAAATGTATAGCCTTTATGTGCTGCATACCCTTTAGAATATTTTATCGCATGGTTTTCCATTTTTGATTTTGACCAATATAATGATTTTTTAAATCCATTTACATATTCAAACATTGCATAATATCCAATAGTTTCTGTCTGTTCTCTTTGTTCTTCGTCATCTATTAGTTGTACTTCTATTTCTTCATTTAATGGATCATATCTAACTAACTCGCCTTTTTTTATTGCTAATACATTTAATTTCTTGTATTGTCCCGACCTAATTGCTAATTGTATGTAGCCTTTATAACCTAGTTGAAATTGTGCTACTTTTGTATATATTTCTCTTCCACTTTCATCTTTATTTCCTGTCTTTTTATTAAAAGGCACTAGATAATATTGTCCTAATTGTGGGCTAGGGCTAAGATTTAAGCTTTCTCCAAGTAATGCTCCACTTAAAATTGTTCCTGCATCACATTGTTGTAAATCTGGATTTGTTGCTACAGCACTTGATATACTTGCAATAAATCTTGTTGCTCTATTTTTATCTCCTAATGTCTGATTTATTAATTTTTTATATGTATCACTTTGTATTGCCACACTAAATTTGGGTTTATTATTAACGGCTAATTGATTACTCATATTCATATCCTCCATTTACTAAAAATTCTTTTAATGCTCTTAATTTTGTTCTTGTTCCTCTTACTGTAAATTTCAATGTTAATACTTCTTCTTGTTTTTCTTCTATTACCGGTGCTTGTAAAACTTCTTGTTCTGTTACTCTAAAATTATCTAGTGCTTGTTTTGTAGCCTCTGTTTGTATTTTTATATTCTCATCTGCAATTCTTTGAGCTTCTTCTAATTGTTTCTGTTTTAGCTCTTCTTGTTTTCTCTTAGTCTCTTCTACAGCTTTTATTCTGTTTATAACCGTACTTATTGCTGTACTTAGAACATAACCATTTTGTTTATATTCAACTAATATTTCTTCTTTATGTTCTTGTAACATTATTGTTGCTAAATCTGTATTAACTCTGTCTATAAAATCCTTGACTTGTTTCTTCAATGATGTTTTACTATCTGATAATCCAACTTTAATTTTTGCGTCCTCAAATTTTATAAAATCAATAAACAAACTTTGTTTATATTCTTCAAAGTAATCTCTTACTTCTTGTTCTTTTCTTGCTCTTAATTCGTCTTCTGTTGTATCTATCTTGTTTTTTAATTCGCCATCTGCTTCCTTATATTTATCTGATATGTATGTCTTATAAACACCCTCAAATTGCATATATGACTCTAATATCTTTTCTTTTACTGTTTTTCTCTGTTGTTCTACCTCTTTAAATTCCTTATTAAGGTCTGCTCTTATTTGCTTAATTGCTTTCACATTTTCTTCTGTGCATACTAAGCTCTTCGCATTTTCTACCTTTTTATCAATTTCTATTGATAACTCTTTTAAATGTTCCTCTATTTGAGGTAGTTGCTTAATTGTTATTAGTTCCTGCATTATTCTTCCTCCATAATCTCGTCAAAAACTCTATCTTCATAATCTCTGTCTGCTTCTTCAAGCTCATGTTCGTATCTTGCTTGTCTATCTTCTGAATCCGTCGTTTCTATAATATAGCCATTTACTATTCGTATCATTTGACTTTTCCTTTCTAATTCTGTATAATTAAATACAGAGTTCATATTTATGTGATTCAATTGAGTTAGTAATTGGCTTCGAAATCTTTTACTAGCTCTTTTATTTTGTTTAAAATACTTTTTTCATTGTTGTAACTATTGCTTTCAGCTAGATTCTTAATTCTTTTAACTAATTCTGAAAGTTCTTCACTATTGAATCTTAAATCTTTGTTTTCGTTATATAATGCCTTATTTTCTTCTTGACATTGATGTATTTCTGCTCTTTGTCCGTCTATAAGTTTGTCTCTGTTAGCAATTTGTTTTGATTTTGTTTCTATGACTTCCTTTAAATGTCTCTTTTTTTCAAACATACTATTTCACTCCTTTCTTTAATTCTTTTAATCTTAATTTTAGCTTTGCCATTGTTACCACATGCCATATGTAGCATTTATCTAGCTTGTCCATACTCTTCCTCCTTAGTTTAATAATTTACTTGCTTTTTTCATTGCAAATTTGTATAAGCTGAATCCACTTAGTCTATATACTGCTATTTGAATTAATAACAATACTGCAATAAACTTTGTTATTTTTGTTGCAAAATATAATATAAAAAATGCTATTTCAAATAAGCTATACATTTTTATCATCTCCTTTCATTCTTTTCTTTCTATATTTACTACAATCTTAATGCCATTCTTTTCGGCTATAATATCTGCCATCTTTTGTAATAATTTTCGTATTGTTTCTTCATTCATTCTCCCACCTCTCTAAAATATATTCATGACTGTTTGTCTACTTGTTCATGTCTTTTCTTCTTGTTTTTCGACTTATTTCGTTATATAATCAACTCATCTTTACATGAAAGGTGGTGACTATTATGAATCAATTTAAAATTCCTAAAGAAACATTTAATAGTTTAAAGAAACCTAACAAACTGTTAATAATTTCTTTACTAACTATAATAATAAGTAATTGCATTACTATATTTGGCTTCAAACTTTTAGATATAAAAATTAAAATTATAATCTCTTTAGCTATATTTTCCTTGGTTTTATTAATTGATGTTGTCATACTATATACTCAGTATTATATGTTCTATTATCAAACAGAATATTTTAACAAGATTTATCGTTTAATTGATCTCAATGTTGAAAATCTTGATCAAACTCTTTTATCATTAGAAAAAGAAAGTACTGAGATAAGAGACTCTGTAAATGAAAACAACAAAGAGATTGAAATGTTAAAATCTAAGATTTCTTAACTTTTTCTTATACTCGTTTATATTTTTTATGTTTCTTGTTATTTCTTTAATGCCATACAAGATATAAACGAGCATAATTATTATCAATAATGTTTCCATACTCTCTCCTCTCTATTTCGTAGTGTCGCCATTATTTTCGTTTTCATTGTTTTTCTTTCCTCTTTTATTGATTCATATACAAAATTTTTATTTGTTTTTAATAATTTTGATATTTCATCAACCGTATATAAAAAATCTTTTATCATTCGGTCTCTTTTACTGTTTAACTGTAATTCAGCTGCAAAAAAAATCTATATCATTATAATTTACGCCATAATGTTCTTCAATTTTTTTTAATATCGGAATATCCGGATATGTTATTCCTTTTTCATAATTAGCAAGCGTTTCAACTCTAATACCTATAGATTTTGCTGCTTCTTCTTGTGTCTCTCCTTTATTTACTCTAATTGCTCTTAATGAATATTGCATTTATCTTTCTCTCCTTTCTTTTACTGTTTAACTGTAACTATATTACTACAGTTAAATTGTAATGTCAATAGTTTATCTGTAATTTTTTTAATTTTTTCTTGCTTTTTTTACAGCTAAGTTGTATAATGCTTACAGGAGGTGCTTATGAGCGATTTAGGAAATAAAGAAATCTTTGCAAAAAATTTGCAATATTATATGAAAATAAATAGTAAAGATCGTAATGATTTAGCAAGAGACCTTGATTTGCCTTATACCACAATAACAAGTTGGTGTAAGGGCGAGTTTTACCCTAGAATAGATAAAATTCAATTATTAGCCAACTATTTCAATATCCAGAAAGCAGATTTAGTAGAAAATAAAAATTCTACTGTATCGCCAAATAATTCGGCAGTTGTTTTTATCTACGGTACAATTCCTGCTGGAATACCTATGGAATGTATTGAGGATATTATTGATACAGAAGAAATCTCTGCTAGTATGTTAAGAGGCGGAAAGGAATATTTTGGTTTAAGGATAAAAGGCAATAGTATGTCCCCTGATTATTTAAATGGTGACACTTTAATATTAGAAAAAGTTGATGATTGCGAAAGTGGTCAAGATTGTGTTGTTATGGTTAATGGTAATGACGGAACATTCAAACGTGTAATTAAAAATGAAGAAACTCATACTATACGTTTACAACCTTTAAATACAAGTCTTGATGAAAATGGTATGCCATTATATGAACCTATTACGTTTAATCAAGAACAAATAAAAAATCTTCCTGTAAGAATTATTGGAAGAGTTGTTGAATTAAGAAGGAAAAAATAGAATTTATTTTTAGGAGAAAAAGTAAAATGGATAATGAATCAAATCAAAATCATAATTCTACTGATACAAAGAAAAAGTTTAGTAAAGAGCAGATTAAAACAATAATAATTGTGGTTCTTGCAATTCTATTGTTTCTCGTTTGTTGCTCATATGATTCATCAGAACTTTCAAACCAAATAGCAAATTTAACAGATTTAAATAATAACTTATCTTCGAAAATTGAAGAATTAAATGAACAATTAGAGCAAAAAAGCAGAGAAATTACTAATTTGGAAAGAGCACAAAATGAAATAACATCTAATACCCAAGCTGTTCAAGATACATCTTCGACAAACACCTTTGTGTCTGATGATTCCGCTTCTCAATCTAATTCTGATAAGAGTAATAATGACAGTGAACAACTTGTATGGGTTGGAAACTCTGGAACTAAATATCACAATCAAGGTTGCAGAACACTTAAAGGTAATGGACATCAAATAACGCTAGAAAAAGCATTATCTGAAGGTAGACAACCTTGCAAAGTATGTCATTAATATATAATAAAACAGACAATATACTCCCCTACCAAAGTTTGTATATTATCTGTTCCGAAACTACTTGTCTAAGTAGATATTGTTATTATACAGCAATAATTTCTCTTAGACAAGTACCGAAAATTTGTTTAGGAGATATTTTATTATGCAACGTAATATAAATAATAATATGAATGATTTTACGAAAAAAGTTGAAGAAGTAGCTCTTTATATAAGAGTATCTACAGAAGAACAGGCTATCAATGGAGATAGTTTAAGAACACAAAGAGAAGCTCTAACAAAATTTGCTTTAGCAAATCATTATCACATATACGGCATATATGAAGATGACGGTTTTTCTGCTACTAATTTAAATCGTCCAGCACTGCAAAGGTTACTTGAAGACGTAAGAAAAAATAAAATTAATAGAATACTTCTCACAAAACTAGATAGACTTTCTCGTGGTGTGAGAAACTATTATAAAGTTCTAGATGTTCTTGATGCACATTGCGTATTCTGGCAAACAATATTTGAGAAATACGATAGTTCAACTGCAAGTGGAAGACTACATATTAATATTATGCTTTCTGTAGCTGAAAACGAATCTGCTCAAACTTCTGAAAGAATTAGAAGTGTTTTTAATAATAAAATCCATCAAAAAGAAATAATTAGCGGAAAAATTCCTATTGGTTACAAAAAAGAAGAAAAGAAACTCGTTGTAGATGAAGATAAAAAAGCTCTTGTTATTGATGCTTTTAATTTCTATCTAAAAAGTGGAAGCGTCTATAAGACATTTGAGTATTTAGCTCTCTTCGACCCATCAATGAATTATCCAAGAACAGCAAGGTTGCTTGCTAACCCTCTTTATATTGGCACTAAAGTATGTAAATATGGATCTATCGAAAACTATTGTGAGCCAATCATATCTAAAGAAACATTTGATGAAGTTCAAAATCTCTTAAAGAAAAATCAGAGAAAAAGAGACAATTCTGATCATGAATTTCTATTTTCTGGTCTTTTACGATGTAATGAATGTGGATATAAAATGTCCGGTAAATACTGCAAGAACTTCCCTACTAATTGTACTTTTTACTATTTATGCTCTAATGCACGACTTAAGAAAAAGTGTAATATGCTTAAGCAACTTAATGAAACAAAAATTGAAAAAAAATTGTTGGAACAAATTGTTCCAGAAATTAATAAGTACATCGACAACAATAATATTTTAGAACAAGAAAAAGTGCAGATACGAGATATTTCAAAAGAACGTGACAAAGTTAATAAACAACTGGAAAAACTAAGAGACTTATATGTAAATGATTTAATTCAAATTGACCACTACGAAAAACAATACAAAGAACTTACTTCAAAGTTAGACAGTCTTAAAGAAGAAGAAAAACCAGTTGAGGAGAAGAAAACTGTCAATTATGACGAATTTAAATCGTTTTTAAGTAGAGACTTTGTCACTCTATATAACAGCTTGTCTCGAACTGAAAAAAGACTAATATGGGCTTCTGCAATTGACACTATATATATTGATGATAACTATAATCTACGTATAGTTTTTATTTAAAATTGTTATTGGTATATTTTTTTGTTGCCAGAAGATAATAGAAATGTTATTTATGGTATAGTTAGAGATTGCTACAAAGATCCTGTTAAAGACGCTGTTGTAAAACTTATAGAAGTTGAGTGCAAAATGGGAAAAGACATTAGAAAACCTGTCTCTCACACATTTACTGATGACAATGGAGAATTCGTATTCGGACCACTATGTGCTAATAGACTTTATGAAGTTGAAATTTGGGTTAACAACGTAAAACACGCGAAAATATGTACTGAATGCCACCGCCAGGGTGAATGCTTAAAAGGTGTTGACATGGATTGCAAGAAAGACGACTGGAAACCAGGAAAGCCAGGAAAACCTTGCGATGAAAAGCCATGTTGCAATAGAGATTCAGAAGCATCATCAGAACAATAATCTTGCAGAAAACTAAGGCTAAATATTAAAAATATACAGCCTTTTGATTAGACAAAAAGATAGAAGGAATGGATTTTTCCGCTCCTTCTATGATTTTAATTTAATTCCTCTTTTATATATTTTAACCTTTGTTTTGTATCTTGACGAGAATGAATTACCTCTAGCTCACTGCTGGAGTCGTCCATATAATTACCATTCTTTCATCTCCTCTAGTAGCTCTTCAGTAGATAATCCTTTTTCTTCTTTAACTGAATTCAGCCCTTTTTCAATTTTAATCCTTGTATAAATTGCTTCAATAATATCATCAAACGTTGCAGTGTCTGGAAGCGAATTCGTTACTTCCATTACTAATTCCTTAATCATTTTTATCCCTCCCTAAATAGTTCATAAAAAATTATATTTTCTCTTTTTTCTATTAATATTATACTATGGCTAAATATAAATGTAAACTCTTCTTAATATTTTTTATAGCGTTTACAGCAATTTAAAATTTAGAAAATGAATAGAAGGAATGGATTTTTCCGTTCCTTCTATGATTTTTATATTTAAACTAACCCCATTTTTCTTGCAAATTGTTTTCCTTTTTTCATCATTTTCTTTGTGTCACTTTTTGATATCCAATCTGTGCAAAACATTGTTACACCGACTGTAACCATACTTCCAACTAACATTCCTTCAATAAATTTCATGTAATTACCTCCTTTTTAGTTTAGTATTGTCTTTTTTTACCTTTTATATACAGTTTAAAATAGGAATATATTTCATATGCACTTATAAATAATAGAAATATTCCAAAAAGTTTTCGCAGTTTTGCTACCGGCATATTTTTTGATATTATTGCTCCACAAATAGCTCCTATTACTCCAAATACTATGAAAAACATTGCATTTTTAAAGTTGATTAATTTTCTTTTTGTATTAAGAATAATACAAACTAATGCAGATGGAACAAAGAACAACAAATTTGTTGCCTGTGCTACGTGTTGTTCTAAATTTAAAAATAGTGTTAAAAATAAGATTAATACAGAACCTCCACCCATGCCTAAACCAGTAAATATACCTGCTAAAATTCCAATAATTATTTCTAACATTTCATGCCTTCCACCTTTCTATAGTCTTTTAGAAAAACACTATCTTTATACCAGAATAAATTAAAAATAAAATAAAAATTAATTTTAAATATTTTCCTTTTAATATAGCCAATAATTTTGATCCTATAAAACTACCGATAATTCCACCAATACAGCACAGTATTCCAGTTTTCCAATTTATATAGTTACCTGTTCCATAAAATATTGCTGTAACTAACACCATTGGTAATATACAAAATATAGCCGTGGCTCTTGCTTCTTTTTCTGAAGAATCGAAAAAATGAATATATGCTGGAATCAATAAAAGTCCTCCACCAGACGCAAACATTCCACTAATAAATCCTACAATTAAACCTACTAATATCTTTTTCCACATAAAAAATCCTTTTTAGTATTATTAGTAAAAATACTATATTTATTCATTGTATATATAATTGATAAAAAAATAACAGTCTAATACTTGTTATCAAATATAAATCTGTTTAACTTTTCATCTCTCGCCTCAAATGTCTATATTTAATATAGCATTTTTAATACAATAAATGAATTTTAAAAAAAATATTTTATATAACCTGTTTTTTTAATGTAAAAGACTTGTTTTTTTAATAATTTTATGATATCATATTTAATAGTCGATTTTAGTAAATCAATAGGAGGTGCAATAGTTATGGCAAAATGTGCAATTTGTGAAAAAGCAGTATCACACGGAAATAAAATTAGTATAGCACGTTCTCATGTTAGTAGAAGAGCTTCTAGAACATGGAAACCAAATCTAAGAAGCGTTAAAGCTGTTGTAGATGGAGAAACAAAAACAATTCAAGTATGTTCAAAATGTCTACGTTCTGGAAAAGTAAACAGAGCATAATTAAAAATCGTCGTTCCATTTAGTTGGTCCTGACGATTATTGTTATTTTGAATAAACGAAATAAATTATTATACAGAAATAAAATGATGTATTTAATAAGGCTACTTTTAGTAGTCTTATTTTTACATCATTTTATTTTTTCATATGTATTATTCTTCTTTCAATCCGAATATTAATTTAACAAAGCCTCTTAAAAATTTTGGCACTTTTTTTACCACAATTTTCATATTTAATCACACTCCTCCCTACAAGGTACAAATCTGGTTTGAAAAGAATTAAATTTTGGCAGAATTTAAAAGGCAATGGAGCATACATTGTGTATGTCGTTGTAAATGTAATTTAACGAAACCAAAATTGTAATTATTTTTTCAACCTAAACTACTATTTTGCTACTTTTTGCAGAATAACCATGCAACACCTAATACAAACAATGCGCAACCTATTATAAATAGCCATCCTGTAATTGGAAGTAATAACACAAGCAATATTCCCAAGCCTATTCCAATAAGGCAAACTCCTATAGTCTTTTTTAATGCTTCAAACATATATTACCTCCTTTTTTATATAATATTATTTGTTTTACATAAACGTGCTTCTATTTATTTATTTTGAAAAATATTGTATAATTAAGCTGAGCTTTCAATGAAAATATTTATTGTACATTTTACTGTACTAACGTTAGAGCTCTATCTTGGAAAAAATATATAAGTTTATATTTATTTTTCCTTGAAATCGAAATACGAAAGGACTTCTTATGACAAAACAAAATGCAATTAAAATTATAGAAATTTTAAAAGAATTATATCCAGATGCAAAGTGTAGTTTAGATTTTAATACACCATTTGAAATGTTGGTAGCTGTTTGCTTATCTGCTCAATGCACTGATGAACGAGTAAATAAGACAACTCCAACTATATTTGCAAAATATGATACTCCGCAAGACTTTGCTAATGCTGATATTCATGAATTAGAAGAACTTGTTCACCCATGTGGCTTTTATAAGAATAAGGCTAAAAATTTGAAATTAGCCGGCGAAAAAATCATGAAAGATTTTAATGGTGTTGTCCCACAGACTATGGAAGAACTTATGACTATTCCTGGTGTTGGCAGAAAAAGTGCCAATGTTATAATGTTGGAGGCTTTTAATATGCCACAAGGAATTGCAGTAGATACGCACTGCAAACGTATTGCAAATAGACTCGGATTTTCAAAAGAAACTGAGCCTTCAAAAATTGAACAAGATTTATTAAAGGTAATTCCAAAAGAATATTACAAAGATGTTAATCATATTTTTATTTGGCATGGAAGAAATTTATGTACTTCTCAGAATCCAAAATGTGATAAATGCCCATTAAAGAATTATTGTAAATTTCATTGACATTTAGCCATTTTAATTATATAGTGTTCTTATAAATTACATATAGAAAGGGGAAATTTTATGAAATTTTCAAGAAAATTAAAATCAATTTTATTTTTTGCTTTAGTTTTAGTTGTTTTACTTTCATCTGTTGTTTTTGCAGATAATGAAACACCAATTACAAAAGCAGATAACGAAGCAGGAATTATGCTAGTTGACGAAAATTTAGAAGCTACTTCAAACGTTATTTCTAAAACATTGTATTTAGCAAATTCTTCTGTTACAATTGACTATCCTGTTGAAGGAAATGTTTTTGTAATGGCTCAAGATCTTACTATTAGTGGTAATATTTCTGGAAATGTTTTTGCACTTGCACAAAACTTAAAAATAGAAACTACTGGTTCTATTAATTCAACTTTATTTGTTTGTGCAGAAAACGTTACAATTGATGGTACAGTATCTGATGTATTCTCTATATCTAGCAATTTAACTATTAATAACAATGCTAGAATTACGCAAGACATCACAGCTGGTGGTAGTACATTAAAACTTGGTGGAACTATCGGAAGAAATGCAAACTTTGGATTTGATGAAATATATGTATCTGATTCTGCAGTTATTTTAGGAAATTTATCTTATTCTTCAAGAGCTGCTGCAATTTCAGAAGACATTGTATCTGGTACAACATCATTTAAACCAATAGAGGAAGTTAAAATTGAGCCAAAAGATATTATTAAAGAAAAATTAAATGATTTATACACTTTATTAGTAGTTTCTTTAGTTATAGTTTTAATTGTTGTATATGCAATGCCAAAATTTGCAGATAAAGAACAAAAAATTGTTGAAAACAAATTAGCAGCTACATTTGGATATGGTGCTTTAGCACTAATTCTAGTCCCATTTGTATGCTTACTACTATTCTGCACAATATTAGGAATATTACCAGCAGTTGCACTTTTCCTTGTTTACTTGTTTATAATTATGCAAGTTGCAACAGCATTAGTAGCAATTGCTATGGCTAAAATAATTTGTCAAAAAATTAACAAAAACACAAATGTATTTAATCTATTATTTAGCATGTTGTTAGTTTTAGCAATTTGGGTATTAGAACTAATTCCTGTTTTAGGAAGCATTGTTTCATTGCTAACAGCTATGTTAGGACTTGGAATTATTGTGTATGCAGTTTTTCATTCGACTATAGAGCCTAAAAAAGACTCAAAAAAAGATGACAAAATTGTTTCAGAAGCAAGTGCAATTATAGAAACAAATGGAAAAGATGAAGAAAATAAATAAAGACTCACTTGTACATCTAGTGTTTTTTGTATTTATAAAACCACAAGATTATTGTACTGAACCCAAAAAGCTGGACAGTATAAATTAGACTACTAACATGGAATGTTCTCTGTATTGAACAAGGGACATTCCTTTTAGTTTACTCTTAATTCTTCTGTTATTATAATATTCTGTAGAAATTGCTTTTATTTTAGGCCTTATCTAATATAAAAAATATATCCGTTAATAAATATTTATACATTTTGCCTTTACTACGTTAGTTTCTATATATCCATTTATAAATACTTTATCATTTGAATTTAATTTGCTATAAGCAAAATCTGCAAGTTTATTGTACGCCTGTACTCTTACTATTTGCTTATCGTTCGTTTCTATTTCAAAGCATGCTATTGCTTTATTTTTTGAATTTATTA
>OGYJ01000051.1_pt1 | contig 94414 bp, 101 predicted proteins | sample 1576531 | NCBI WGS metagenome assembly OGYJ01 (sample SAMEA3541574, study PRJEB24748) | human gut metagenome | biome: human gut; feature: human-associated habitat; material: faeces | place: China | collected 2012 | reverse complement strand
AATGAAGAAAAATATAAACGGCAGCGAACCGAGTCAAGGCCTTCGGCAAATGAAAGCTTTGGCTCGGTTCGCTTTTTAACCGCGCATTACCAATCACGCGGCAGTCTACCCTTCCCCCCTCGCCTGAAGGATCCTTTTTTCAAGGAAGGCGATGCAATAATACATCAAAGCGGCAAGTATGCAGAGGATCACTATTGACGTCATAACAAGATCCAATTGAAACACCTGACCGCCGTAAACGATAAGATAGCCGAGACCGGATTTGGACACGAGGTATTCGCCGACGATGACGCCGACCCAGCTCATTCCAACGCTCAGTTTCAGCGCACCGATAATTGTCGGCACGGAAGCGGGCAGAATCACTTTCAAAAAGGTCTGCATTTTGTTTGCACCGAGGGTGCGCATAAGGAGCTGTTTTTCGGCAGATATTTCATTGAAACCTGCCAGCACCGTCATTATTGTTACGATTGTTGAAATCAGCAGTGCCATCACAATTATCGCTTCCATGCCTGCGCCGACCCAAACGATTATTATCGGACCGAGCGCAATTTTCGGCAATGCGTTCAACACCACCATATACGGGTCAAGAATGCGGGAGAGAGTTTTGCTCCACCACATCAGCACTGCAATGAGTGTTCCGACCAGTGTTCCTACAGTGAACCCGGCGATTGTTTCAAGCATTGTGACGCCGATATGAACAAACAGCTCCCCGCTTGCATTCAGGCGGGCGAGCGTTTTTAAAACACGCAGCGGTGCAGACACAATGAAAGTGTTCACGATGCCGAGATCCCCGAAAAGCTGCCAAAGCCCGATGAATACAACTAAAATTGCCAGCTGCATTGCAATGATAAAGCGGTTGTGCCGCTTCAGCCGTCGAAGATAAGCCACATGTTCGTCGGACACTGCGGGCAGCGGCGCCGAAGGTTTTTCCGCTGCATGAGGTTTTAATTTCGAACTCTTTATATCTTTCATCGTTCTTTTCACGGTTCAAACTCCTTTCTGCGTATTCGCATTTTCCGTCGGCATCAGCTGCTGCCGCTCTCCCGCAAGGCGGAATTCCGACCAGACAGCGTCATAGTATTCTCTGAAAAGCGGGTTTGACCGCCGTTCAAGCGGCGTGTCGCTGCCCATGTTGATTTCCACCTGTTTGCGGATTCGTGCGGGGCGTTCGCTCAGGATTATTACCCTGTCGCTCATGCAGATGGCTTCCGAAATGTCGTGAGTTACAAGCACGGCGGTGTACCCTCCGCGCTTGATGATTGAATGAACTTCATCCGCGAGCAGAAGCCTTTGCTGATAATCCAATGCGGAAAAAGGTTCGTCCAGCAGCAGCAGCTTGGGGGTGACGAGGGTCGCCATCAGCAGGGTCAGCGCCTGACGCTGCCCGCCGGAGAGCAGCCCCACCGGCTGCTTCATCCGATCCTCCAGCCCGAGGCCAAGCTCGGAGAGCCTTTCGGCAAAGAGCGCGCGATCCTTGCGGGAGATGCGCGAGAAGGACGAGGTATGCCCGGACGCCCGCAGAAAGGCCAGCGCAAGGTTTTCCTCGATCGTCATGTGGGGGGCCGTGCCGCGCAGCGGGTCCTGAAACATCCGCCCGATAGCCTTGGAGCGCTTGAAGTCCGGCAGGAAGGTGATGTCCTTACCGTCCAGCGTGATCGTGCCGGTATCGGCGATGAACTCACCGGCGATGGCGTTGAAAAGCGTGGATTTGCCCGCACCGTTGGAGCCGACGATCGTGGCGAAATCTCCTTGCGCCAGATGGAGATCCACCCCCTGCAGCGCCACCTTCTCATTGACGGTGCCGGGATTGAAGGTCTTACCGATATTTTTCAGCTCAAGCATGGCGGGCGGCCTCCTTTCCGGCATGGGCGCGGCGGCGGCGGAAGGCTGCCTTGGCGCGCAGCGCCGGTGCCGCGATGGCCAGCGCCACGATGATGGCAGAGATCAGCTTCAGACATTCAGAGGGGACATTGGCACGCAGCGCCAGCGCGATAATAAAGCGGTAGATCACGCTGCCCGCCACGGCGGCCACAGCCTTGACCCACATGCCGCCGCGGCCGAAGAGCGTCTCGCCGATGATGAGGGACGCCAGACCGATAACGACCATGCCGGTGCCGAGGTTGATGTCGGCAGAGCGCTGGTACTGCGCCAGCACCGCACCGGACAGTGCCGTCATGGCGTTGGCGATGCAAAGCCCCACCGTGACGGTGAAGGCCGTGTTGATCGAGGAGGCGCGCACCATGTCGGGGTTATCACCGGTTGCGCGGATGGACAGGCCCAGCCGGGTGCCCAGAAACGCGATGAGCAGGGCGCAGACGGCCACCGTGATAACCACTGCGACCAACAGCTTGGCGGGGGCACCCTCGCCGAGAGCGCCCTGCGCCGCCGTAAAGATGGTCACGGTCTTGAGCATCGGCACATTGGAGGAAAAGCCCATGACCGCAAGGTTTACCGTGTACAGCCCCGTGTTGGTGATGATGCCCGCCAGAATGGAGGGCACTGCCAGCCTCGTCTGCAGAAACGCCGTGACAAAGCCTGCGGCGGCACCGGCCAGCATGGCCAGCGGCAGCCCCAAAAATGGGTGGCCGGCCACAGCGGCGGTGGCCGAGACGGCACAGCCCAGCGTAAAGGCACCGTCGGTCGTCATATCGGCGATGTTCAGCACACGGAAGCTCAGGAACAGCGCCATCGCAACCAGCGCGTAGATGAAGCCCAGCTCCAGTGCATTCAGCACGGTGGCAACGGTAAACATAGGGTAACTTCCTCTCTAAAAGTAATGGTACAGTCTATTATACAACAATGTAGGGGCGGATTCCATATCCGCCCGCGGGACGCTGCGGCTGCGCAGGCATCCCGGGCGCATATAGAATGCGCCCCTACGGTCTTTTCCCGGAGGGTTTATTCCGCCGTGGTGACCTCAACGACCTTACCGGCCAGCTTGTTGAAGGCGCTGTAGTCAATGCCCAAGGCGGCGGCGGTCTCGGTGTTGACGGTGATGATGCCGCCGTCCATGACGTGGTACTCAGGCACGGTGCCGGTCTCCAGAACCTCCAGCGCCATATCGGCGGTGTAGGTGCCCAGCTCGGTATAGTTGACACCGCAGGTGGCGAAGGCGCCTGCCGTGACAAAACTGTCCGCGCCGGTGTAGAACGGGATGCCGCCCTTGGTCAGCGTCTCGGAAACAGCAGCGGCTGCTGCCATGACCACATTGTCGGTCGGGGTAAAGACGGCATCGACCTGACCAACCAGGCTGGAGGCGGCGGTCATGATCTCATCGTTGGTGTTGCCGGTCTTTTCAACATAGGCGATGCCCTTGGCCTCGAGGTAGGCCTTGGCCTCTGCGATGGGGGTTGCGGAGTTTGCCTCGGAGTTGGAGTAGAGCAGGCCGACTGTCTGGATGTCAGGCTGCACGGCAAACATCATATCCATGATGGACTGGGTGTTCAGCGCATCGGAGGTGCCGGTCACATAGTCAATGTCGGTCAGATCGGCGGCAGCGGGGTCGGAGATCGCCGCATAAATGACCGGGGTCTTGGTGGACTCGCAGGCGGTGGTCATGCACTGGGCTGCCAGCGTAGCGATGGGGATGACCGCATCATACCCATCAGAGACGACCTGCGTGCCGATCTGGTTCAGCGTTGTGGCGTCATTCTGGCCGTTGAAGTCCTTGTACTCGATTGCAATGCCCTTCTCGGCAGCCTTGGCGTCCAGCTCGGCCTCAATCGCCACGCGGATCTCATCGAGGCTGGCATGATCCAGCTGCTGCACAATGGCAACCTTGCAGCTCTTGGCAGCGGTATCGGCCGTGCTTTCTGCGGCGAGGGCAGTCGTCTCGGCAGCGGCGGAAGAAGCGGTGGTATCGGCGGTGGAGCCGCAGGCGGCCAGGGTGGTCATCATAGCGGCAGCGGACAGAACAGCAACAAACTTTTTCATGGTAAATTCTCCTTTATTTGTAAAACAGGTACTGTTGTGGCTGCAGGGGCGGACATTGACCGCGCCTGCGCAAATAGGTCTGCGGACTTATTTTACAAATTCAGGCTTGCCATCGTTCTTTCATCAGGCTCATTTTCATGCTTTCCTCTCCCCCATGCTTGAAAACAAAACTGCCCCTGCACAGAATCTCTCCTGTGCAAGGGCAGATAAAACAAATCTGTGGTGCCACCTTGCTTGCCGCTGCTATGGATCGCGGCCACTCTGTAGGGAACCAACATTCCCCTGCTCTGTAACGGGAGCTGCCCGTCAACGGATACTGCGGATCACTCCGTTTCCCCGTGCCCTCCGCGAACCATTGTGCAGACCCGCTCTGTGCCCCGTTCCCAGCCCCGGGGGCTCTCTGTGACTGCGCTGTCTGTTTTACTTTCGCTTCATTGGTTTAAAGCATTTATACCACACCTGCGGGCGTTTGTCAACACCCAATTTCATTTTTTACTCCGCATCCGCAGTTTCCGGCGAGGCCATGTTGTTTTTGTCCAGTACAAACAGCTTTTGCACCTGCTCGCCTACGGGGGCATCGGCATCCTTCAGCAGGCAGCGCTTGCGCAGGTAGGGGCTGTCCTCCCCGTCCAGCGCCAGCAGCATATCCTTGCCGCGCAGCGCATCACTGCCCAGATACTCGGTCAGGCTGTCGGCATCCCATGCCGTCTCGGTCTCATCGGGGGTAAAGCCGCCGGCGTTGCTCCATGTGCCGTAGACAGCCGCGATGGAGCAGACCCTGCCCGGCTCCTCATCCTCCTCACGCGGCTGGTCGTCCAGCTCTGCCTGCAGCGCGGCGGCCATGCTGCCCTCCTGCTGCATTGCGCTGGATTCATCGGTAAAGAGCAGGATGCCGTCCTCCGGATCGCTGCGCAGCAGCTGTTTGGCATCGTAGAGCGGCAGCTCCTCCGGGCTGCTGATGTTCAGCGTGCCCTGCAGACCGTAATACAGGCGGGTTGCCTTGGCATATTCCTCACCGAGGAACCGCTCCATCTGGCGGGGATATTTCGCCATTGCGGCCTTGAACCAGTAGACGGCATCGGCGGGCGTACCGCTGCGCATCGCCTGCACGGCCTGCGCGATCTCCTCCTCGGGGGCCTTGCTGCTGTTGTCAGCCAGCACCGAAAGCGCCCGCGCGACCGTTGCGCGGCGGGCATCGGCCCCAAGCCCCACGGCATGAAGGGCACCGGGGTGGCTGGCACGGACCTGCTGCCACAGGGCGCGGGCACTGTCGCGCTCCGCCGCAGGCAGCGCCGTCAGGTAGCCGCTCAGGCTTGCGGCATTGCCGGTCTGCAGGTAGTCGTCCAGCAGCATGCCGGCGGCTGCGCCGTCGGGCACACCCAGCACCCGGACCCCGGTGCTGTACAGCCGGTCGATCAGCGCGGCGCGCAGCTCGCTGCCGCGCAGGTTGTCGGTATCGGCCAGATAGACACGGTAGTCATCCGGCCCAAAGTCCGAGGCATCAAGCGGGTAGGTCATATCCACACGATGGAGGTAGCGGTTGTTGTATACCTCAACGGGGTCGTCCGCGCCGGCGGTCTCGCGGGTGGCGATGACCAGCTCGCCCGCGGCCTCTGCAGCGGCGGTCTCCGGCGTGGCGGCAATGACCTCCTCGGCGGTCTTGTCATTGTAGAGGAAATCCTGCAGCGCCTTGATGTTCACCACCCAGTCCGGGTCATACATCAGGCGGTCATCCATGCCGGTGCGCACACCGTAGGTGCCCTGCAGCGGCAGCGACATCTGCTGCACATCACAGCCTAAGAAGCCAGGCAGCTGCACCAGCAGCGCAGCGATCTCGGTCTTGGTAAAGTTCGTCTGGATCAGCGGCAGCAGCGTGTTGAGCAGGTTGTCCAGCTCCATGACGCTGGCGTTTTTAACCTGATCCAGCACGGCCTTAATGACAGTGCGCTGGCGCTCGACACGCTTCCAGTCGTTGTCGATCTTGCGCAGGCGGGCGTACTGCAGCGCCGTGTAGCCGTCAAAGTGGTTCAGGCCGGGGTCCACATGGTTGACGATCAGCATCGAGTTGGAGGGCACCTCCCAGTTCAGGGCCTTGGCCTCCATCTCGGTGATGTCGATATCGACACCGCCCACGGCGTTGACGATCTGGACAAAGGAGTTGAAGTTGACCCGGACAAAGTGGTCCACCTCAATGTTGTAGCATTCCTCGACCGTTTTCATCGTCAGCTTGGGGCCGCCGTAGCGGAAGGTGTGGGTGATCCAGTCGTACTGGTCCTCATAGCCGTCCAGCAGGATCGGCACGCCGGTGCCGCGCTCGATCGACACAAGGCGGATGACATGATCCTTGATGTCCATCGACACGAGGATCATACTGTCAGCACGGGCATCATCGCTGAACTCAGTCGTATCCTCCGTGCCGTCGAGCTGGTTCAGGTGGGTAAAGGCATCGGCGTCATTGACGGCCTCGGTGCGCTCGTCCGTGCCAATGAGCAGGATATTCAGCACATCCTCATCGGCAAAAGGGCTGCCCTCGGGCACGGCCATATCGGCCTCGGTGTGGGTCAGGCCGGTGCCGTCCAGATCCTGATCCTCCTCGGCACCGATCTCGCCCATCTCGCTGACGCTGCCGTCATTGTAGCGCAGCAGGTCAAGCTTGCCGTTGACATACAGGAACGCCGCCACCGCCAGCAGCACCGCGATGCCCAGCGCGACCACGGCCGCGCGGCCGCCCCTGGGCAGCCGGTGCCAGCGGCTCTGCTTCGGCCGGGCATCCCCGGCCTGTGTATCGCTTTTCGTTTTCAATTCGTTCATTTTTACTTTCCCCTATCCTCTGCGGATGTTACCTTTTTATGCGCCGCCCCACGGCGCGGATGTCACAGCTGTAATACAAAAATGCCATACCGGAAAACAGCGTCAGCCCCAGCGCGCGCCATGTGAACCAGCCGTGCTGGATGCTGTGGGTGCGCAGCACGATGAACCACGCGGGAGTCATCAGGGTGCAGAGCAGCAGCGGCAGCGCGCGGATAAGCGGCTGCCTGCCGCGGATGCTCCGCACAAACAGCGCAGCCAGCAGCACAAGGGCGGCAGCAAGCGGCCAGAGCAGCCGCCGCTCATTCAACGCATTGTATACAAATGCAAAAATATTACTCCATGTCAATTCCATGCCGTGCCAGGTATCGGCGGCGGTGCGCACCCCCACCTGATGCAGCGCATCGGCAATAACATTCTGCCCGGTGACAAGCCCCGCCAGCACCCACTTGGAGGCCCAGCAGAGCAGATACCCCACACCCCAGCAAAGGCTGCCGCCCACCACAACGCCGCACTGCGGCAGACCGGCGCGCAGGCGCTGCTGCAGCTCCAACAGCCAGCAGACCAGCGGCAGCCCCAGCGTAAGGATCGGCGTGACCAGCAGATCGCAGAAGGCCGTTGCCGCCCCCAGCACCAGCAGCGCAAGACAGAGGGCATCGCTGCGGCGGGGCTTTGCCAGCACCCAGACACAGCCCGCGTAGCCAAGAGCAAAGCAGGTAAAATACTGCACCTGATGCGGCACCCAGAACACTGTGACCAAAAGCTGGCTGGCGGCAAACCAAAGGCAGGCCCGCAGCCCGCAGCGGCGGCGCAGCAGCCACAGCACGGCCGCCAGCAGCGCCAGCAGCACGGCATACTGCACGATGCGCACGCCGGTGATCGTTGTGACCAGCAGCAGCGGCCGCAGCCAGATCAGATAGCCGTGCCAGTACCGCGCGTAGGAGAAGGGCGTCAGCGCGGGGGCATCGGTGCGCTGCGCGCCTGTACTCCAGTCCTTTTCTATGTACCATTGCAGGTCCTCAGCCAGCGACTCAAAGTTATCGACATTGTAGGCCGTGTTCGTCATCATAGCCGTCAGCGGCGGGGCCTCATCGGCGGAGGCTGCCTCAAACAGCATGACGGTGTCGGTGTAGTTGTCCATCTGGAACAGCTTAAAGCCGAAGTATTCCGGGTACAGCCCTTCCTCAGCGATCGTCTGCGCGGAAGTATATACATGGTCGCGCACCGGCCCGCCGGGCAGGGCATACGCCGCCAGCAGCAGCGCAAACAGCACCGCCAATGTGGCTGCAAAGGCCACCAGCGCCCGCAGGGCAAAGGGCGGCTTTTGGTTTTGCAGGTTCGCCATACGGCACCTCTTTCACACAAAAATGCAGTATAATTATAAAACAAAACCCCCGCGGTTTCAACCGTGGGAGTGTGAAATGTTTATGGCGGGAAAAACTGGAAATCCACCCGGCAGCCTTACACCATGTCGGTCTGCCGCGACACCGAAAGGACGATGCCCATCTCGCCGAGCAGCATGAGCAGGCTTGTGCCGCCGGACGAGAAAAACGGCAGACTGATGCCGGTGTTGGGGATCGTGTTCGTCACGACCGCGATGTTGAGGATCGCCTGCAGGATCACCTGCACCACAAATCCCACCGTCAGCAGCGCGCCGAATTTATCCCGCGCCCGCACGGCGATGGACATGCCGCGCAGAAGCAGCAGCAAAAACAGCGCCACGACCAGCGCCGCGCCGATAAAGCCCAACTCCTCGCACAGGATCGAGAAGATAAAGTCATTCTGCGGCTCCGGCACATACAGGTATTTCTGGCGGCTGTTGCCCAGTCCCAGCCCGGCCAGCCCGCCGGACGCGATGGCATACAGGCTCTGGATGGTCTGGTGTCCCTCCCCCAGCGGGTCGGCAAAGGGGTCCCGCCACGATGCCAGCCGGTCAGTGGCATAGGGCACCAGCTGCGGCAGCAGCACCACCGCTGCCGCGATGGCCGCCGCCCCCATGCCCCCCGCCAGCGCAAACCAGCGCAGCCCCGTACCGCCCACGAACATAAGCACCGCCCCGATTGCGAGGATGAGCAGCGTACCGGAGAGGTGCGGCTCAAGCAGCATCAGCACCGTGACAAGGCCCAGAATCAGCGCAAACGGCAGCACACCGGTGGAAAACGACCGCATTCGATCATGATTCAGCGATATAATGTGGGAAAACACCAGCACCACCGCAAATTTTGCGATCTCGCTTGGCTGCAGCGTGCCCAGCCCGGGCAGCACGATCCACCGCTTGCAGCCGTTGTACTCCGGCATAAAGAGAACGACCGTCAGCAGCGCCAGCGACAGGGCCAGCACCGGCCATGCCAGCCGGTGCCAGATATGGTAGTCCACCAGACTGGCCGCGTACATGGCCGCCACCCCCAGCGCCGCAAACAGCAGCTGCGGGCGGATGTAGGTGTAGGCATCGCCGCGGCGGTAGAGCGCGACTGCATACCCAGCTGAAAACAGCATGATAAGCCCATAGCTGAGCAGCAGCAGCAAAAGGATAAGAAACGGTACATCAAAGGTGGGCAGCGCGCCGAATTTATCCCGCGCCCGCACCCTGCGCACAAGTTCAGACATACAAAAGCCCCCTGCGCAGATTGTACGCAGAGGGGGCGGTTTTTATTCCGCTGCTTTCAGGCCTTGCAGTGTGTAGCCGTTGTCGCCGTTTTGCACGCTCTGGGCGCTGGCCTCATAGCAGGCCCGCAGCATCTCCATGTTGGGCTGCGGGGCGTCCGGGTCAGTGATGGTGCCGGTGGCCAGAGCCTCGTTGTAGTTGTCGATGATCTGGCCGCAGATGCGTTTGCGGTCGCGCAGCGGCGTCATCAGGTTTGCCATCCACTGCTGGTACATGCCGTCGCAGCAGCTGCCGTGGTTGGCAAACAGAAAGTAGTATTCCTGCTCGACCTCAAGCGGCGAGGCCTGATGCTTGTAGTAGTCTGCCAGTGCGCTGCGCTTCTTGTCAGTGGAAAAGCCGCAAATATCATCGAGACCCCGGGGGAACAGCTCCGGGTGGCGCACCCACTTGGAGTAAGCCTCAACCGGGATCTTCAGCGCATCGAAAATATCCAGAAAATCCTCAAGCGTGATCTTCATTTCGCCCTTTTCCCATTTCTGGATCGTGCGCCTGTCCCGACCGAGGCGTTCCGCCAATTCACGCTGCGAAACCCCTGCGTCCTGACGCGCTGCAGCGATTGCCTCTGCCACGCGTATTCGATGTTCGACCATACCTTCCAACTCCCCTTCTTTTGAACGCAAATCGCCGCCGGGGAGCTCTGTGACAGGCGGCGCATAATGTACCGCCAAACTTCCCGGTCACTGGCTGTGTACTTTGTACACCGGAATGTGGTATAGTGAAAAAAGTTGATATTCCAGCATCTTCCGGTGATGTAACCATTTTACATTCTTTTCCATTTATTGTCAATCTTTTCCTATACTTATTGTATAATAATTCAGAGAAAGCAGGTGAAAATCGTGTACGTCTACCGCGCTGTCCGCCAAAAGTTGTCCACCCCCGAAACAGGCCCCTATGCCACCTTCGGCATTCTGGCCCTGCGTCTTGAGGCCGGACAATGCCAGAAGGTCTGCCTTGCCGCGGATGTGTCCACTTCCCGCCGCTTTGCCGCCGACCTGGCCGACCGCTGTACTGCGGGCCAGCTTGACCCGCGCCAGCTTAACGATGTGATCGAGGACGCACTGGCTTTTTAGGGGCATGGCAAAAGTTTCGGGGACAAATGCGCCCAAAAATTCCCGGCCGGCTTTTCAGTTGGGAAGGGGTCTCTCCGGGTGAGCATCCCCCCCTTGTCCGGTACCTGCCGTTGCTCCCGAAGGCTTGACGGCAGTGCCTTCTCCTGATTGATTTTTCTCAGCACCTGTCTGCGGGTTTGCGCGCCGGCACTCATAACGTATGCTGCTGGGTGTCTTGAATTGCCGATACATTCCTGCTCTGCAGCTGCAGGACAGGCGGCAGACCCATTTATCTCCCTGCGCTGTTCCTGCATTCCCGTATGTCTGCGCTGCCGGTCCTTGTTTTCGTGGTCCGTAGCTTACTCTGCGCCTTCTGCATTTTTCCCACAGCTCTTCCGATACAATGTGCGGAAAATTTCCCTTGACATACTTCCGTTCCTCTTCCGGGATACTGACTGATTTGTGGGTAAGATTGTCCGTGCAGCAGACTACCCTGCGGTACATATAGCCCTTGTAAATCGGATTTTTTACAATTCCGAAAACTTGTATATTTGTCCAGCTAGCGGAGTCACCTTTATTCCGGATGAGAAATCCTCTGTACGCGCCAAGGTTGAACATATTTTTGCTGTAGTTAAGCTGCAGCTTCGTTTCCGAAAGGCGCGCTACCGAGGGTTACCTTGCAAGCAGATTTTGGAATGTCTCTGACCTTTTGTGGCTGGACGTTTTCCTGTTTTGGGAAAAACTCAATTGTACGGTGGTACTTTTGACCCACTGTGCGTTGGGCTTGCCTGAAAATACGAGAGAGAACCTCCTTGGCTCTTCCCTATCACAAATTCACAAGCAAGTATGCCCCACGATCCACAATCGAGCCAGCTTGAGGATACCCTGGCAGAGCATGTTCTTCTGCGTAGGCTTGTGCCTGTTTGTGCAGAATTTCACTGTGCTGCATGGTAAAGTTAAACCCATAGTATTGGAACAGGTTTTCTGCCGCCGAACCATATACACCATCAAGCTCACCAAAAGCAACAGACGCCCAGGTCAACACGGAATTGCAGTTTGTATCCACATACTTTACAATATCGCCCGTTTCCCAATCTGGCTTATGTTCCCGAAACTGTTTGTATATAACGCTCTGATTCGGATTTGCAGTTGTATATCGAGTAATATTGCCTCCCAGTGTGTATTGCCCTACCAAAACTACCGGCTTTGATATGTCATAGCTCTTCTCTAACTCCGTGCCGATAGATTTCACTACCGCCGCTTCTTCATTTGATCGTTCATAATTCAATGCAAGCATATGGTTTAGATACATTGCCTGATGGACACATAGTACTGCTAGACCTAATTGTACCGCCGCCACAATCAAATTTCGCTTATGAAACAGTTTGCAAAGTATTTCATATACTGCAAGTACAACCAAAGCAAAAAACAGGGCAAATGTCTGACATGTACGGTAAGCAGAATATATACCTTGCAAGAGTGAGAGTAATACCAATGACAGCAACATGCCTGCACCTGTAAATAGCAGATACTTTTTTCGACACCGCATTGCTACAATCACAATCATCGGCACAAAGATCATTACTGCAATCGTCAATTCACGGATTGGTAAATAAAAGCACCCGCGCAACCAATACTGGATAATCAAATTTTTTATCAGCAGCTTTGCCAGGTATTCAAATGGATAGAACACCCACGCAATTGCCGTTGCGCCATTTTCGCTGGCCTGCGCAGGCAGTACCATGTTGATAAGCATTTGCAGAAACACGCGCAAACACACCCCGACTATCAATGCTACTGCATACCATAGTCCTTCCTTTACTAAGGCCAAAAACCGTGTCTTTTCTTTGCTCTCATACTCTTGCAGCGAGAGCATCGCAAAAACTGCCAACACATATACAACCGCTAAGGATTCATAAGACGAGCAAACGATTAACATACAGACAGAAGCCGCTGTAAACCGCAGCAGCTTCTGCACCCCTGACTGATGCCAACTATCCCAAAGTAAATTTAGTGCTACCGCATCCAACAAATATCCACCGCAAACGCAAACATTTGCTCCGCTGTATTCCCATATTTCGTTTATCAGCGGATAAGAGATAAATATACAGGAGAATACTCCGTAGCCAAACATACTGATTTGACCATTGGACACCTTGTGCAGCAACATGCAAAAATGCACAGCGGCTGCCCCAAGAAGTATAGCAGCTAACAGGTCGATGCCGGGCTGATAGCTAGGGTCTGCCGTTCCGTATCCCAAAAGCCATGCCCAAAAATTCATGCCAAATCGCCCAGTCGAAAGCATTACACCGCCAGATCCAATATAGCGGTCTCCCTCTAAGGTGTCAATTCCGACCGAAACCGTTGCAATGGAATAGCCATAGCTCAGCAGCAATGTAAGCATCAACGCGGCCATGTAGCACTTATTCTGTAAAAAGTGAAAAAGATCGGTTTTGTATTGTCTCATTTACTTGGATTCCTGCTGAAAATTCAGCCTTTCTTCCTCAACGACCAGCGGGCGATTCATGATGCGTGTGTTCATAGCCATAACATATTCACCAAGAAATCCAAGAAAAGCCAACTGAATACCGCCCATAAAGAAAATCGCAATCATCATAGGAGCATAGCCAGCCGTAAAGTTATACCAGAACAACAACTTCGCAATCAAATAAAAAAGCCCAAACAAAAAGCTAATTCCCGCAAAAATGAATCCCACAAATGTGGCCAAGCGCATCCCTACCTTTGTATAGCTAGTAAAGCTAAGCATTGCTGCATCGTATAAGCTATACCAGTTGTTATGGGTTTTGCCTGCACGGCGCTGTGGCTGTGTATACTCGATTTCTTTGCGCTCAGGGCCAAGCTCCGCCACAATTCCGCGGATAAAAGGTGTCGGATCCTTCAGTTCTCGCAATGTTTGAATAAAGCTTTTGTCGTACAAACCAAATCCGGTAAACTGTTCAATCTGTTCACAACTGCTCATTTTCTTGATCGTCTTGTAATAGCAACCACGCAGCCAATACATAAAGCCGTTTTCCTTGCTCTGAGTCTTACGACCAATTACGATTTTATAACCTTTTTCCCATTCGGCCACAAATTTGGGAATCATCTCCACAGGATCCTGAAAATCTGCGCACATCGTAATCGTACAGTCACCGGTGGTATGAATCATTCCGTAGTACGGGCTATTAAACTGACCAAAGTTCTTGACATTGAAAATTGCCTTGACATGCTTATCCTCGGCACAGATCTGGCGGATAATGGCACGGGTGCCATCTTCGCTCTTGTTGTCGATAAACAGGATCTCATAGTCATAGTTCGGGCAACTCTTGACTAACTCATCGCGCACAGCCTCATAGATGGGGCGAGCGTTCTGCTCCTCGTTGTAGCAGGGGATCATTACTGAAATCGTCTTCTTTTCACTCATTTTGTTTCTTTCCTTGCCCATTCAATGGTTTTACGGATTCCTTCTTCAAATGTGGTTGCAGCATACCAACCAGTGTCTGCCTGCAAGGCTGATGTGTCCGCCTGCAGGTGCATGACCTGCAGCGGGCTGTAGGGAATCTCACCAAACCCCAACGGCAGTGCGGGGTCAATGGTGTTGCGCAACGCTTCGATGTAGTCCCTCAGCGGACGGGCCACACCGCTGCCCAGCGGATAGACTTTACCATCTTGCCCGTTGACCGCCAGCGCATAGAAAGCATCCGCTGCATCGCCTGCATACAGATAATCCCACTGCTGGATGCCTGCGGTCAGAGCGGGCTTTTCACCGTGCAGCAACTTTCGAATCGTACCGCTGATCATCGTGGCCGGACCGTCGTGCGGACCGTAGACGCTCAAAATGCGCGTCCAGATGTGGGCCATGCCCAGCGCCTGGCACTCGACGCGGCTCATCTGGCCGGCGCACAGCTTGGCCATGCCGTAGCCGTTCTCCGGGAAGCAGGGGGTATGCGCGGTCAGAACGCCCTCCACGCGGCCATACTCGGCCTGACTGCCGGCCCCGATAAAGACCTGGCAGCCCAGCTGCGCCGCGGCGCGGCAGGCCGCAATGGTGTAGCGGATGTTCTCGATCTGCGCCGGCATGTCGTTGCGGCCCGGGCCGATCGTATGCGCCCACGCAAAGTGGAAGAACGCATCGGCCTTTTCCGGGATCAGCTTCGGCAACGCGGCCAACTCCGCCGCGTCGCAGGGCACCACATGCAGCCGCGCGTCCTGCGGCAGCAGCGCCGCCCGCGCGCTGCCCGGGTGGGTAACCGCGTAGACCGTCACGCCCTCCGCCAGCAGCTTTGCACACAGCGCCATCCCGATTGCCCCCGTAGGGCCGGTGATGACGGCGGTGCGGATTTCTCTTTGTATCTTCTTCATTTTGAAAAATGCACCCTTTACACTTCTGGTATCAGCGGAATAAACATCTGCTTTTCCAGTTCCTCACGCGGCAGGAAAGGAGCCAAATCTTCCAGAGGGGGGCTGACCAAAGTGCCGTCAGGTAAGCGCTTAGTGCTGCTCTTAGGCTCCCATACCTGTTTGGTATCTGTAAAAATCTCACAGAAAACCGGACCATCCAACTCCAGAACTTCATCAACAACATTTTTCATTTCAGCGTTGCTGTGAGCACTAAAATATGGGTAACCGAAAGCCTTGGCAATTTTTTCAAATTTCGGGAAGGACAAATCACCGCTTTCAGGGCCAATACCGACCTTGCAATGTTCCTTGAAAAGGTTGTTCTGCGTCAGGCGGATAGAGTGGTAACCGTTGTTATTGATGAGGAAGATTTTGATCGGCAGCTTGTTCGTCAGGATGGTCTGCAGTTCCTGCAGGTTCATCATGATGGAGCCGTCGCCCTCGAGGCAGATCGTCTGGCGGCGGCCGCCGCTGATGCATGTACCAATGGCTGCAGGAAGACCGTAGCCCATGCTGGCGACAGCGCTATTATTTGCCATCCGGCTGCCCTTCTGGATGACATACGCCTGATTGCCTACCACACAGCAAGCGCCGTTGGACACCGCTGTCAGGCTGTTTTCCGGCAGACGGCTACTTAGATAGCGAACAAAAGCATAAACATTGGCTGTTTCACCATTTTCCTCCCACTGGTGGGGCAACACTGCAGGATAGTTTTTCTTCCAGCGCTGGCAAGTTGCAAGCCATTCGCCACCAGCATTCACTGGGCCAATGGCAGCCTTGTCCAGTTTTGTCAAGAAGTCCTTTGCATCAGCCCAAACAGGCATCTCCACATGCAATGTCGGCTTTTTCAACTCTGCCGGATCGATATCCACCATAATAACTTCTGCTGCCCGCGCCCATGTCTTCCAGTTGTAGCCGACTTGTCGAATGGATATGCGTGTGCCTACGGCCAGAATCAGGTCAGCGTTCTGGATAGCCCAGTTGCCCGGGCGGTCACCCATGTTCCCGGCGCGCCCGCAGTACAGCGGATTGTCATCCTCGATGAGGTCCACGGCGTTCCAGTAGGTGACGATGGGGATGTTGAGCTTTTCCGCCACGGAGCGGAACGCCGCATACCCGCCGGACAGGCGGATGCCGTAGCCCGCGTGGAACACAGGCCGTTTGGCGTTCTTGATTTTTTCCAGAATCGTCTGGATTGTGGCATCGTCCACCGGCGGGGGCAGCTGGGCATCATCCTCGGCAGGGTCGTAGCCGCGCAGATCGTCGGTCTCAATGTAGCCGCCCTGAAAGTTGACCGGGATGTCCAGCCAGACCGGGCCGGGGCGGCCCGTTGTAGCCAGATGCCACGCCTTTTCCAGCAGATAGCGGATGTCCTTGGGGTCCTCCAGCATGGCAGCGAACTTCGTCATGTACTGGACGGACTTAGTAATATCGTACTCCTGGTCGCCCATGGCGCGCAGCGGCGTACCGGTGTACTGCAAAGCGTACCTGGCCGTGGTGTCATAGCGCACCTGGCCGGAGACAATGAACATGGGGATAGAGTCCAGCCAGCCGCCTACTACACCGGTCAACGCATTGGTACCGCCGGGGCCGGTGGTCACACAGACCGCCGCAATTTTATTTTCTAGGCGTGCGTAAGCCTCAGCCGCAATGGCACAGGCCTGCTCATGGTGGTTGTAAGTCACATGCAGCCGGGGGTTATGCCCCAGCGCATCGTTGAGGTGCATAGCGCCGCCGCCCACCACAGAGAAAATATCCGTCACGCCGCGTGCCGCCAGAAAATCCGCCACATAATCCGCTAAACGCTGTTTCATTTGATTGTCTGCCTTTCTTATTTTTCTGCTTCAATTACGATGGCACATCGAAAACCGGATGTCCATCCGTTCCCTGTTTCCACCGTACCAACTCAATTGTTGTTTCTTGGTCATTATCTTCAATACCATCGCTCTTTTGTAGTTCTGTACCTATCGAATAAATAGAATCATTCAATCGTTGTACCAAGATTCCATTTTTCATTGTTTCTTCCGTACAATATGTAATTCTGACATCATCTGTACTTTGTGTATCGAAGTCCCGACTATTTTTTTCCTTAACGGAATAAACGCTTTGTACCTCTTTATATTGGCTAAAGCTCAATACATCTGCACTATCCGTACCATGTATCAACCCTACGCTAAAGCAATTTCCGACAGTTCCTACAAAATTATCGGCGATACCGCCTGCACGTATTCCATCCATAGAAATATCTGTATAGCAGTTAATTATTGCTGCTGTATCTTTAACGGCATGGCTTGCAATTCCACCGATATAAGCGCCTGTGATATTTCCACCTTCTATTCCCAGATTATATACTTTACCGCCAAGTCGTCCAAATAAGGCTGCATTATCATTCGTTTCAATCTTTAGATTGCGAATCACATGGCCGGCAGCATTGTATGTGCCACAGAAATAATTGTTACCGGAATATTCACCGATTGGCGTAAAATCTTGATTGGAGAGGTCTATGTCCGCTGTTTGTTCGATATATTGACCGCCAAAAGTTCGCCCCTCATTTACCATCTTACTAAACAAGCGCAATTGTTCAGCAGTATGTAATTTATAGGGGTTATCAATTGTGCCATCACCGCCATCAAACGCATCAATCAGATTCACATTACGATTGCCTTTCTGAATCCAAAGTGTAAGTTCATTATTCCCTGTAGTGTAATTGCTGATAAATTCATACCCATTAGCATACACAAAATCATACAAAAAGTCTCTCATCTTTCTGGTCCCGGATGCTTGCCCCTTGCGAAATGCGCTTTCATGGGCCTCATAGACATCATCACCCACATTGTACATAAGGATTGCCTTGGGTGGTGATTCTTTTAGAATATCGATGTCTGCTTCTACTGCTTCATCCGTAGACACATCAAACCATTCTACTTTAGAGCGTACCCCCGGATCCCAGCGGTTGCATAAACTATAAAATATGGGGATTTGCGGGAAGCAGTAGATAGTTTCATCTTCCTGCACTCCCTCTGTTATTTCCTTGCAGATTTCCTCATACACAGCCTTTGTATCTGTAGATGCCCGAATTTTACACAGCAGCGGAACATCTCCTATATTGTTCTCACTTGCCCAAAAATCTGCTTCATCTGCTCCCCACCAATAATAGGTATTCACCATCTTTTTGGTGCAAGATTGAATCGTTAAGCCGATGCAAGCGACTACCGCTACCACCTGTAATATCTGAAGCCACTGATAGCTTAGTCCATACAGAATAAATGCGACAACAAATGCCACTCCTGTTGTTGCCTGTCCCTCTGCTAATCCACCGGAATTTCCACAGCCCCAAGATATTGCCACATAAGAGCCTGCCAGTGTAAACCACAGCAAAAATGTCTCTGCGTTTTGCTGTTTTTTAATGATATTATAGAGAAACCAAAAACCAAACAACAAAAAAGCTGGAAATACAATCTCAAAAAAGAAATACGGTGTTACTGACTTCCAATCCGAAATTGCCACTGCCATGTCTTTGTGGCGAACAGCCATAACCAATAGCAATCCTATCGCCAGCAGGTACCCCCCCCCGTGTATATCCGCAATCTTACTCCATGCGCCATTTGCATCATGTCGTGCCATCTTGTTTTTATGTTCTGCTATGGCAAGGGCCACCATCAAAGCCACTACAACAAGTAAAACAACACTGGCCTCCGGCATCGCATTTTGGAATAAGCTCCAGTTATTAGGCACCCAGTTAAAGAGAATCGCAATCATACCGCCTTTTGCGCTAATTGCGCCTCCACCCGTCATGGACAAATATCCTTTCAATCCCCCAGTTACGGCCAGCAACAAATAAATTGCACCTGTTACTGCTACAATAGGCAATAAAAATTGCATTAAATTCTTTACAATTGCTTTTATGGACTGTTGAAAATACACGCCTAAGTAAATAATTAGAACTATTGTATATGCCCAAAAAATCAATCCGACATTTTGTTTTACATTTATGAAGAGGGAATTGAAAAGACCACAAAGAAAAAGATTTACTTTTACGCCTTGATTTTCGCTGTGCTCCATTGCTTTGACAGCGCGAATTAAGAATAAAACAGTAAAAACAGCAAAAATGTCCATAAGTCGGATGTAGTCATAAAAAATCTGAACTACTTCTGACTGTAGATACATAACCGCTGTAACGGAAGCAATTGCAGCAATCCACGCCTTTTTTCTTCCAACAATTTCTGTAATAAACAAATATACCCCTAAAGCGATTATTACAAACATTAGGATGCCAACACACCGCAGTGTCAAAATATCATATCCGAAAAAGCGCGTGATAAACGCAATAAAATAAATGTAGAGCGGCGAAAAAAGATATTCAAAATCTCTGTAAGGCAGCAAACCTTTTTCGTTTATAAGTTGCGCATAATATGTATACCATCCCTCCGCGAAAGGCATTGTTTTGTTACACATCAGCGCAGCATAAAATGCTGCAACTGCAATAGTCAGAATCATAAATATATAATATCTTTTATCCGTACTATTCAAGCGTTTTATCATTTTTTTACCTTTCCAAACTGAAAGTCGCATCTTTCTTACTTTCCTTAAATGTCCACAGCTTATTGATGATAAAATTCAATGGAATTGTCACCAACAGGTTTACAATCGGTGCAATAGATTTGCTGACTGCAAAGAAAGTTACTTCAATCCAGAGCAGAACATTGGACAAAATCGATGTTCCGCCGTAACTCACATAAGTTTTTCCCAGACGCTTGAGCTTGCTGCGCCAGTCGTTTGCATTGCCGGCAAAAACAAACTTGTCATTCCAGAAGAAGGCGTTTGCAATACTTAAAATTGTGCCCAGAATGCTGCCCAGCATATACAAATCCGGGCTGATCCATAAAAAGATATAGTAGACCGCCATAGACACAGCTGTGTTGCTCACGCCTACCAGCCCGAACTTGATAAACTGCATCAGCAGCGCCATAAACTCCTCTTTATTTTTTGCGCCCAGCAAGGCAAGCAGTTTCTGCATATATTTTTCCTTTCCTTACGCTGTCTCTTCCGGTTTACCCGCACTGGTGACTGTCAGATTTTTAACGGAAAATGTCCCGTTTTTGCGCGTGTTCTCATCGTAGACAGCCATGGGGCCGTCATAGCTCAGCTCAACCTTGGTTTGTCCGGGATCCACGCTTACGGTATAGGTCACTTTCTGTCCTTCGCGTTCAATTTTTACGCTTTTCGGTTCTGGTTTTTCCTCACGCAGCATACTCTCTTGCGTATTTTCTTCCACCGTGAATGTCATGGTATGTGCTTGCTGCAAATCCATTCCGTATCCCGTTTCAAACTCGATTGTCATCTCCTGTGCAAACGGTGCATGATTATAAATTATGACATAAGCCCCGCGCCCGCTCCACTGAACCGTTACGGTATTGCCGCTGCTGTCCTGTACGTCTTGCATCAGGACGCCTTCGTCTCCAATCCGTCCATTATAGCTGTAGTCAAAGCCCCAGTTATGCGTATTTTCCCAAAGTGCTTGACCACCAAATCCACAAGCTACCATACAAACCGCCAATATAGCCGTTGCGCATAGCTGTCTGCGATTGTTTCCAACTGCTTTCGGAGCAGGACTTTTCTTTCCTCTACGGGCTGTTTCAGCTATGCACCATACAAGGAGCATAATCAACATAATATGCCCCAAAGTGTTGCGTATGGTAAATGTCGGCGTCAATTCATCCGCACGGAAAAGCGGCAGTGGTATAACCAGCAAGACCATCAGCAAATAGGGAACGATATTTTCCTTATTCAGTTCGTTCTCCTGTGCAAAAAAGACACACAGCGGCAGTAAAAACAAGCACCACACATAATCATACTGGGATTGGAACATCACCATGGCCAGCACAATCGCCAGAACGCGCTTCCACTCACGGTCCATACGCAATGCGCATACCAGCAGCACCGCCGCCAGCAGAATTCCCAGCAAAGCATAGCTGCCATCTGCCAGACTTGTGCCCAGCAGCATATCGACTCCATGTGCAAATTCCGCCACAATGTTGGCAAAGCCATTGCCTATCCACGGGTGTCCACTGTCACCGGTGAATCCAAACAGCACCCGGAACCACAGCGTCAGACCAAACATACCCTCGTTGAAGAAAAACAGCGGGAAGCAAAGGCAGACAATCCCGTATATTACCGTGCGAACGGCCGCCATATAGTTTTTATCGCGCAAAAGCAATATGCCCAGAAACGCCGGATACAGCTTGAACCCGGCCGCAATGGCAAGCGCTATGTAGGACAGTTCCCGTATAACGGGATTTTTGGATTTGCGGTTCACAATAAAGAACGCCATCAACGGCCAGCAAAGCAGCAGAAGGTTGCCGCGCTCCAGCCCATACAACACACCGTAGCTGAACACAGCGCAAAGGGACAGCAATTTACGCTCGCCGCCGCAGTTCCGGGTCAAGCGCTCTGTCATAGCGGCAATCCCCAGCACGGCCAGCACCACAAAAAGGATGAAAAGCATCATCATTCCCTGATGCAGCCGCAAATCCTGCTGGCTGCCGCGCTGGCTGACAGAATCCAAAAACGATTGCTGCCATTCTTCAGAAAGGGATTTTGGCACCAGCTGATACAATCCGTAAAAGAACAGATTTGCAAGCGGCGGATACAGTGTACTGAACTGCCCATACGGCATACGGCCTTTCACATATTCAATACTGTGAAAGAAATCCATGCCCGTGTCGAGCGTATCATAGAAGAAGTACTGGTTTACAAGATCACCATGACTTACCAAAACAGCAAAAAGCAAGGCCGCTAAGCAAAGAATCGTTGCCGCGCAGTATACCTGCATGGGCGTTGGTTTGCTTGCTTTTTGCAAATTTTTGCAGAAAGTCGGTCTTGCTTTTTGCTGTTTCATGGATGATTCCTCTTCGATGTGTTTTTACTGATTAACTGCCTCAATAATTGTTTTTGCCATATAATCAATCATCTCATCGGTCATGCCGGGGTAAACGCCTACCCAGAATGTATTGTTCATAATGAAGTCGGTGTTCGTCAATTCGCCAACAACGCGATAAGCATCGGTGCCACGCATCTGGTCAAAGCAGGGGTGCTTGATGAGGTTGCCGCTGAACAGCAGACGGGTCTGCACATTGTGGCTCTCCACATAGCGGGTCACGGCGTTGCGGTCCAGACTGCTCTCCGGCTTAACGGAGATCAGGAAGCCGAACCAAGACGGGCGGCTGTTGGCAGCGGGCTCCGGCAGGATCAGCTTATCTGCAGCAGGCTCCAGTGCCGCACGCAGGCGATCCCAGTTATGACGGCGACGCTCAATAAAAGATGGGAACTTCTTCAACTGCTCACAGCCGATAGCGGCCTGCATGTCGGTGACCTTGAGGTTATAGCCAAAGTGGCTGTAGACGTACTTGTGGTCGTAGCCCTTAGGCAACTCGCCGAACTGACCGTCAAAGCGATGGCCACAGAAGTTATCCTGGCCGGAGGGGCAGATACAGTCACGGCCCCAGTCGCGGAAGGAGAGAATCAGGCGGTTCAGCAGCGGGTTGTTCGTGTAGACACAGCCGCCCTCGCCCATGGTCATGTGGTGCGGCGGGTAGAAGCTGGATGTGCCAATGTCGCCCCAAGTTCCTGTGAATCGGGTCTCGCCATTGATGGTGTACTGAGTCCCCAGTGCATCACAGTTGTCTTCAACCAACCACAGGTTATGTGCATCGCAGAACGCCTTGACAGCGGACAGGTCAAACGGGTTACCCAATGTATGGGCAATCATGACAGCTTTCGTCTTGGGAGAAAGAGCAGCCTCCAGCTTAGTGACATCAATATTATACTGCGGCACAGTCACATCCACAAATACCGGAATCGCGCCATACTGAATGGCCGGAGTTACCGTAGTGGGGAAGCCACATGCCACAGTGATAATCTCATCACCTTTTTTGATCTGGCGGTCACCTAACTCAGGAGCAGTCAATGTCATGAAAGCAATCAGGTTTGCGGAGGACCCGCTGTTGACCAGATGGGCAAACTTAACGCCAATCCACTTAGCGAACTCCTTCTCAAACTGGTCTGCAAAGCGGCCTGTTGTCAGCCAGAAATCCAGTGTAGCATCGGTCAGGGCGCACATTTCCTTCTCGTCAAAGACGCGGGCAGCGTAGGTGATGCGATCACCCTCCTGATAGGGTTCTTTCTTTTCTTTGAAGTCGTGATAGTATTCGGCAACCATTGCTTTAATCTGCTCGCGGGCTTCAGCCTCATTCTTCCATGCCATACGCTTTGCTCTCCTTTTATTGTTTTACATAGTAATAGTACGATATATTTTGCCACTTTCCTGCATAGAAAATGGTTTCCGCTGACGAAAAAGTGGATTGCAGTTCGTAACCGGGCAGTTCAAAATTTCCAGTTTCGCTGTTCAGGAGATATTCCTGCACAGTTTCATCCAGCAGGAAGCCCGGCTGCTCCTGCAGGTCTTTCAATATCTGTGCCTTCAGTTTATCCGGGTCTGCCACGCCGTAATCCGCCACATCCACATAATGTCCGTAATTGTTCCAGCCGGCCGCATGATAAATTGTTCCGATGCCCTGCCCCACTGCAAACGTATTGTCCGGCACATGAGTTGAGAAGTTTTCCAGCTCTGCTGTGATTCCCTGTGTGCTGAAAGCTCCCAGCTTCCAAAGTTCCGCTGTATTCACAACGCCGCCCGGCAGCTGAGCCGCAAAGACACACAGTATCAGGACTGCGATTGCCCCGGCTGTGTCCACGATGGTGCTCTTTAGTCCACGGACTTTCGCACCGAACGTGGTTTCTGCCAATGCCTGTACCGGCAGACAAAGGCAAAGCAGGAATTCCGGCACGCTGACTTCCATATTCAGCCACGCTGCCCGGTTTGCATAGTAACTGAACGACACAAGCCCCAGCGTTGACAGGCATCCCACATAGGGAAGCAGTGTTTTTTTCTCACTGTCCGGCCCGCTTATTGCAGCCGTATGGCTCAGTGCCCATGCAAGCAGCGCTAAGAACAGTAGCAGGATAAACAACCATGGCCGCACTGCCAGACGAATGGGATAACCGATATCATCGTTCATATAGCGGCTGCTGTACAGCGGATAGAAAAACACCTTGAAAATAGGGGCACCGCCGCACGCCAGATTATACAAATTGGTCAGCCCGATAGCGCCCAGCACCGCCAGTGCAGCCCCCAGCAGCATAGCCGCATAGCGCTTCCACTGGCACACCGCGTACCACTTGCTGTTCTGCCACCACTCCACAACACAGCCTGCACACAGACCCGCAATGCAGAAGAGGCCGCTCTCGGTATTCCACAAGACAGCCAGCATACAGATAAGCCAGCCGCCCCAAAAGGCAGCGCTGCCCGGCTCCAGTTTTTTCTGTCTGCGAACGACCGCAAGCACATAGGCTGCCAGCAAAGCCGGAAATACCAGTCTATGCGGCTGCAACTGCCAGTAATTTGTCTGGCGATAGGCAAACGGAATCGCCGGAATTGCAAGGGCAAATAACAGCCGCGCCCAGTTTTTGCTTACCAAGTGGTGAACACCGTACAGCAAAGCTGCATCTGTTGCAACGCCAACCAGTGCAATCAACACCTGTACCACAAGCGGCTTTGCCCCAAACAATTTCATGGGCAGCAAAAAGAACAGGCCATAATGCCCATAAATTCCGGTCGTAAGTTCTTCAAACGGAACGCCGTCTGCCACATTGAAGATTGTTTCCACATAGGCTTCGCCATGGTGGAAGTCTGCCACGAAGTAATCCACAAGAAACAATCCGCAGAAATACAAGATCGCCGATACGCCATACCCGGCATAGACTGCCCGGACAGAGCAATCCTTTCCTTTCAGGACGCAATACGTGCTCATCCCAAAAAGGAGAATCGTCAGCAGATAAAACAACGGAATGACTCTGGAATCCGTCAGGGACGTCCGTATCTCCCTAGCCGAAGCCATCTCTGTGTTGACCGCATAGAGCACATAATACAACAAATACGCGATCGCCGCTCCGATGCCGACAGCCACAACTTTCCGGGAAGCCCCCGCCTGTAGCCTTTTGTCCAGCACATTCAGCGCAGATGCCTGCACCGGCCATCTGCGGAAAAGCACCCCTCTTGCAAGGGCAAACGTTCCGGCAAAAAGCAGCAGCACAACGCCGTAGTTTATCATGTTGCTTTGGATCGGCCAAGGGCGGTACGTCCAAACGCGGGAAAGCCAAAGGACCATGTAGGCCCCACTCAGCAAAATCGCCGCCCCAAAAGAACAGATTGTATTTTTCTGATTTTGGTTCATTCGGCATCCTCTAAGAACGCACGGATTTCTTTTTCCATTTCGGCGGGAATGTCCCCGCCTTCCAGCCAGATTTTGCTGAAAGCCACGGTCTTTTCCATGCACTCGGTCATGTGCCAGCGCGGTGTCCAACCAAAAGTTGTCTTTAGCTTGCTGCAATCCAGCTTCAGGAAGTTAGCCTCGTGTGGGGCGTTGGCCTCAGCTTGGTTTTCCCACGCAGCATCGTCGCCCCAAGCCTGACAGAAAAGATCTACCAGCGTACCGGTAGTCACGCAGTCGCAGTCATCCGGACCCACATTATAATAGCCCGCAAAGCTACCGTCCTCGTACTGGCGCTGGGCGATCAGCAGGTAGGCCGCCAGCGGTTCCAGCACATGCTGGTATGGGCGGGTCGAGTAGGGGTTGCGCACACCGATCTTACGGCCTGCGGCCATAGCGCGGACGCAGTCGGGGATGATGCGGTCATTGGCAAAGTCGCCGCCGCCGATGACATTGCCTGCGCGAGCTGTAGAAATAGCTACAGCCTTGTCGGCAAAGAAACTGTTAATATAAGAATGCGTTGCCAACTCTGAGCAACTTTTGCTGTTGGAATAGGGGTCGAAACCGTCCAAGGGCTCGTTTTCTCGATAACCCCAAGCCCATTCGTTATTATGATAAACCTTATCTGTTGTAACATTCAACACAGAGCGAGGGGCATTACCCTGCTGCTGAGCCAGACGAACACATTCCAACAGATTGACCGTTCCCATCACATTTGTCTCATAAGTATAACGAGGATCTTTATAGCTGTCGCGCACAATAGGTTGCGCAGCCAAGTGTAGCACAATATCAGGCTGTGCTTCGTCAAAGGCCGCTTTCAAGCTATCAAAATTGCGAATATCCCCGATGACACTGTACATCTGGTCTTCTACCCCCGCAAGGGAAAAGAGGTTGGGTTGTGTAGGTGGCTCCAGACTATAGCCCGTAACCTCAGCTCCTGCCATAAGTAGCATTTTGCACAGCCAACTTCCCTTGAAGCCGGTATGACCTGTCACAAAAACACGCTTGCCGCAGTAAAATTTCGGGTCGTAATGTACCATATGATCAATCCTCCCACTTTTTCCAGGGAGCGTTGCCTGTTGCCAGCAATTTTTCCAGAAGCTGTTTTTCTCTGGCCGTATCCATGCACTGCCAGAACCCCTTATGGGTGTAACTCATCAATTGTCCTTCTTCTGCCAATTTCTGCAGAGGCATTTGCTCAAACACACAGGTATCTCCATCCAGGTAATCAAAAATCTGCGGTTCCAGCACCATGTAGCCAGCGTTGATCAAAGATCCGTCACTTGCCTTCTTTTCACGGAAGGAGCGTACGCTGTTATCCTCTGCGATATCCAGCACACCCTTCTGTTGCTCCTGCATAACAGCAGTCAGCGTTGCAATTTTACCACTTTCTTTATGGAATTCTACCAATTTAGAAATATCAACATCGCAGACGCCATCGCCATAGGTCATCATGAAGGCTTCGTTGCCAATGTACGGCTGGATACGCTTGATGCGGCCGCCCGTCATTGTATTGAGTCCGGTATCCACAACCGTCACTTTCCACGGCTCAGCGTGATGATTGTGAACAATCATCTCGTTTCTGCCATGGGTGAAATCAAATGTAATATCGCTGGTATGCAGGAAGTAGTCTGCAAACCATTCCTTTATCATATGCTGCTTGTAGCCAGCGCAAATCACAAAATCATGAAAGCCATAATAGGAATATTCCTTCATTATATGCCACAAAATCGGCATGCTTCCAATCTCAATCATCGGTTTTGGCTTGTAGACGCTTTCTTCGCTGATTCGAGTTCCAAGACCACCGGCCAAAATTACAACTTTCATGTTTATAACCACGCCTTTCCGCTGCGCTACAAAACGCAAACAAATAATGGGAGACATTTTTACTATACGCAGCATAGTTGAATTTTATATAATTACTCGAGAGATCAGGCGCACCACCGGGCACATAGAGATGCGTAGATAATCTTCCAGTAACTTTTCCACAATTGATTACTATTATTAACCTTATAAGTGAACTGAATCTACTAAAACAATATATCACACATACTGTTATTTTGCAAGTAACAGTCGCGACCTTTCAAGGCTTCCATGTCGACTGGCTGATTGCCAAGGTTGTAGATGTGCTCCGGGATAAAGCGGGTCAGCGATGCGACCCACATATTTAATCGAAACTGTTTGAACACATTCCCCTCTGCCGGATTATCCAGTGCCTCCTGGTACGCATCCCGCACACGCTTGATCTTGATGGTCTGTCCGAGGGATGGGTTTGCCTCCAATGCGTAGAACTGTTTTAGAATCGAACGATTTCAATGCTTTTTCAAGGGTCAGACCATTTGCCGCTTTCCCCGTCCGAGCATTCGTCACCTTAGTCGATGAGCACTTTTTTCTTTTTTCTTCTCTCATTGACCACCTTAAGGTACAGACGGTTTTCTGTCACCTCGCAGGACATGACCTCGTACTGATCGTTTGTATTCCATGACCAATTTGATTACAGCTTCAACCGCAGACGTATCAAAGTGCTGGGTCTTGCTGTCATAGTTTCTGGACTAAAAAATGCAACGGTGCAGTTGCTCGACAGGGGCGCAAAAAGCCAACTTATCACGATATGACGCTACATTTTCGATTTTTAAGCACAAAAAAGAAGCCGCTGATTATGGACTAATCGACCGCTTCAAACCCCGTTCGGAGTAAAATGTTCACTTTTTTCTGGATAAGTGATTATCCTCACTTATATGGATTTCTAGTGATTATACTCACTTATTTCCGTATGGATGATTCTATCATCCAGATATGAGGATGCGTAAAAAGCTCACTTATTTTAAGTGAACGTCAATCGCATTTCCAAGGGAACCGGTCTGAGAACTCAGCTCTCCAATGGAATCCTTTATGTCCGTAAAGCCCTGCTTCACTTCATCGCTCATACTGCCGACTGCTGTTTTGGTGATACCCTGCAGGTCAGTCCAGAGCTGCTGGAACTGTGTTTTCAGCCCGGAAAGCCCGGCCATCAGCTGGGACTGGATACCGCTGCCCACATCCCTTGCAGCACTGCCGATACCATTTTGGCTTCTCTTGATCGTGGCAGCAAAACTGCCGACCACAGAATCCATCCAGTCGCCCAGAGAATCCACCGGAGTCGTGAGGTTACTGCTCATAGACCCGGCAAGCCCCTGCACAGCCTTCACTACCGACTTGACATTTTTCTTAATGCCGGTCGCCAGCAGCTTCATGAAGTCAGGCATATAAGTGTCTGCATCGGACAGAGGTCCTTCGTCCGGTACAGAGAAATGCAGCAGACTTCTGACCCTGCTTGCGACATGACCACCTCCTCGTTTTGGGCATAAGAAAAGCCCATCTGCACAGGGCAGACAGGCTATACTTTGAATTATTGAAAAAGCGTGTATATAAATCCATCTCTTACATACAATATATTTATCAGTTAATTTGCTGATAGTTGCGTTGACATTTTTGCCTGTCAATGCTATACTGTTTATAAAGAAAGGAGTTGACGGTTATGGCTTCTGTTATGAGTGCAATCACAAATACTGTCCCTATCACACAATTCAATCGTGGTCTTGCCGGAAAGATTTTTGAAGATGTTAAGCAGTGCGGTGCAAAAGTTGTCATGAAAAACAACACAGCAGAATGCGTTCTCATTTCTCCTGACGAATATGTCCGTCTGATGGATGAATTGAATGATGCCCGTCTGATGGCGATTGCATCTGAACGCATGGCACATTTTGACCCCTCCACTTTAATTTCTGAGGAAGAAATGAACCGCCGTCTTGGTGTTACAGAAGACGATCTCACCGGTTTTGACGAGGTTGAAATCGAATGAGTTGGAAACTGGAATATCTCCCAGAAGCAGAAAAAGACTTAAAGGACTTAGATGGTAGTCAGCGCATACTTGTTCTGAAAGCCATCAAAAAAGTCCAGCAGAATCCTTTGCCTGTTGATGAACAAGGCTACGGCAAGCCTCTCGGTAACCACAACAGCACAAGTCTTGCAGGTCTATTGAAAATCAAGCTTCGCTCTGCCGGTCTGCGAGTTGTCTATCAACTACGCCGCACAGAATCATCTATGATGGTTATTGTCATTGGTGTTCGCGCAGACGAGGAAGTATATGAACTTGCTCAGAAAAGAGCAACCAAGCATGGTCTATTTTGATTGACTACTGCTTCACAATTCGCTATAATTAACAACGATCAGGTTTCAGATACCTTGCGAGGGCTGAGACCGGGAAGATGACCTTTTGGCCACCTTCTTTACCCACTCAGCTGTGCACGGCTGGGTGGGATTTTTTATTATCCATTACCAGACGAACGTGCTTATTTCATTTGCGATATAAGCACGTTCGTCTGTTTTTCCCTTAGAACCGGTCAAAGTCCTCCTGCGATGCCAGCTCTTTGTACGGATAGTCGTCATTCTGCCGCTCCGTGAACATATCATTGACCAACCCGATGGTCAGCAGGTCGAGGTCGGCGATGCTGATACCGAGCTGTACACAGCGCAGCAGAAAGAGCGGGTGGTCATTTCCCGCTCACTTTTGCGAGGTTTTTTCTGGATTCCACCTCGGTCTGCACATTCAGGCCCCACAGTTCGATCAGCTGGGGCAGGATCTGGTAGATGGAGAAGGTGTTGAACTGGTCCAGAAACTCCTCCGGGCTGTCCGGCACCTTTGCCGGGTCCGCATGACGAGCCATCAGCCATGCCAGGTCCTCGAACATCTCCAGACTGAACAGGTCGAGGTTGGAATTGTCCTCATCGTTCTCCCCCACGCTCTTTTCCAGCTGGCGCAGGTCCTTGTAGATGTCACGGCTGAACTTGATGCGGTACAGGCGAGGCACAGCGGCACTTGCCTTAAAGGTGACTTCTTTACCATCGATCTCGATTTTCTTTGTAACTGCCATAATCGTAATCCTCCAAAATTTCATGTAAAATTGGCAGAGCCGAAGCCCTGCCGTGTGTCTGCTCTTCTATTACTCTGCCGGGTCAATGCTCACCAGTGCATTACTGCCACTCACAGTGGGCAGCTTTCCATCCCACTTCTGGATCTTCTGGTACTCGATCAGCGTATCGGACAGACTTTCCGCCAGTTTGCGGTTTGCCTCTGCCTGTGCGTCTGCGGCAATGGAGGTCTTCTGGGCTTCCGCCTCTGCATTGGTGATCGCCACCTGCTTATCCGCTTCCGCCTTGGCAATGGCAGCTTCATTCTCGATCTTTTGCTTATCTGCGTTCTGCTGTGCAATGGACTTCTGCTGGATGGCTTCGTTATAGGCATCCTCGAAATTCATATCATTGATGACGACCTTGTTTACGAACACAACATCCTCACCATATTTCTGCACAAGGGACTCTGCCAGCTTCTGCTGTGCCAGAGGTTCGATCTTGGTACGGTTCGTCACCTCATTGGGACCAAGTTCAGCCATCGCAGACTTGATGGCTGATGCCACCAGCTCGTCACCGACCAGATTCTTGATGTCGGACACATTCGCATACAGCCATGCACTCTTCTCAGGAAGCACCTGATAGGTCACGATGACATCAGCGGCATACACAGGGGTCTTATCGGAGGCTTCACCCCAGACCTGCGCTTCGATGTGCTTATCCTGCTGCTTGTTGTTGACCTTGTGGATGCTCTGCACAAAGGGAATGCAGAAGTTGAGCTTACCGCTCTGGATGGTGGTCTCCTGGATCTGGCCGAAGCTGGTCTTCACGCCCGTGTAGCCGGTGGGGATAATGTGGAACGAGCAGACAGCCAGCACCAGAACGATGATCACTGCGAACAAAGGAAAGATTTTCTTCATAGTCATATACCTCTTTATAATAATGTAAGCAGAGCCGAAGCCCTGCGGTGTGTGTCGGTCACTTAGCCCTGCGGCTCCTCGGTGTGACTGGTGTCCTCGGTGTCCACAGCTTCCGCCTGCGGCTCGTAGACCGCATCGTACCACTTGTTATAGACATCATCGGTGGTGTTGGTACCGGTCTTTGCCTTGACATAACCGTTTGCCAGAGGGGTTGCCTGCAGGTTCAGGGTGTCTGTCTTGACTTCCTTGCTGTCCTCATTGGTCTCACCCTCAATGGACGGACGGCTTGCCACACAGTTGTACAGCACATGACGGATGTGGCGCTGGTCGCCATCGAACTCGAACAGGAAGGCGAAATGCTCCAGTTCCACATTGGCGTTCTCAGCAAGCACACCGTTGCCATCCAGCTCCTCGTGCATGATGTCCGTGAGGAAGCTCTCCGGGATCAGCGCGATCTCCAGATCACCCTCGTAGCCGGAGTTGTTATTCACGACATAGTAGGCGATATTGTCCGCATAGAACGGCTCGATCTCACCGTTAGCATCCATAGAAAGACTGACTGCACCGGGGATGTGGACCGGCTTTGCATAGGTGACACTGCCATCTTCGTCAAAGGTTGCCTTGGCATAATGGCAGTTTTTCAGGCCAAATTTGACCTTATTGCTTTTCTTCGACATAGTGTTCCTCCCATAAAAATATCCTGCATGAGCATCACACAGTCAGCTCATACAGGACTTCATACATCTTTTCGGTTTCGATCCAGACCTCACTTTTCTCATAGTAGAGTTCGTGTGCGGTCAGGACTTCTTCAATGCTTGCTTCCATATCCGGGTCTTTGTAATCGGTGTACACCTCAATGTCTAGCCGGTTGAAATGGTGGTACACAAGGTTATCCGCGCCGAAATTCTCGGCTTTCGGATACAGGAAGCAGATAAACGGTGGATCAGGGCTTTCCCCTTCTGCGAAATGGTCATACGCATAAGGAAGCCCCACCTCCTCCACCAGAGCTTTTACTTCTTCGTGGGTCATTGGTTTCTCCTATTTCAGTGCCTTTTCGATGAGGGACTGGAGCTGCTCGATACCGGCCTGCTCTGCCGGAGCGATATGCGGTCTTCCCGCCACACGTCTACCGCCGCGCTTGGCATGACCTTTTTCCAGAAGATGAGCCAGCCGGTAGCGGTTCTTGGAATGCACCACCATCTGAAGGCTCTGGCTGGATTCGGACTGTTTGGTCGCCACCCAGCTTCCTTTGTATGCGCCCGTCCGGGACGGTGCATTGGCGGAGATCTGGTCTCTGACCGTTTTGGCAGACTTACGCATGGCACTCTTCACCTGCGTGGAAGCAAGCGTTGCATATTCTTTTAAGCCTTCGTTGATGGCCTCTGCCATCTCATCGATGCTGACGGTTCTGCTCATCCGGCTGCCTCCTTTCCAGTCTGCAATGAATCTTCAGGATCTTCTTCTGGTAGTTCATCGGGTCAACGGATTCGATATTGTAGAGCTGCTCCCGGAAGCGGATGCGGAAACCGGTGGAAGTCAGACCTCTCGTCTCACTGCACCACCGGACCGTGAACACCACGCTCTTCTGTTCGGCTGTGACCTCACCCTCTTCTTCCTGCGCCTGATAGGTCGAAGCGTAGGCAAAGCAGGTGAAATATTCCTCCCATGTGTTCCGATGGTTTCCAACCTTATCGGTCACGACCGTGCTTTTCTCGATCGTGATCCGCTCATTCAGTTTCTCGATCATCAGAACACCCCCTCCCTCACAGCAAACAGAATAGAACGAAGCGTCAGCATCAGCTGTTTATGATCAGCTTCGTCCCGGTGCTCGTAGAGATACCCCAGCGCATACAGAATCGCCACACGGCAGGTGCTGCGCAGGGCTTCCAGTTCCCTTGTGGGCTGCACTCCGTTCTCGGCATCCCGGTCAGCGGCATTGACTGCCTCCCACTGGTCTTCCGATAGACGGCCCACGTCCTTGCACATCTGCTCCGCAGAAGATAAAAGGATGCCGATCAGGGCATCCTCATCGCTGCTGTCCACGCGGAGATAGGTCTTCGCTTCGTAAAGCGGGATCAGTGCCATAACCGGCTCCTCCTTTCCGGGCTTTTTAGCCCTGCGGTGCCATCTGCAGAAGCTGTACGGCTTCGGGCAGGATCAGCTTGCCATCCACACGCTGGGTGGTCAGGAAACCGACCTGATCAGTACGGGCATACAGCTCGTTCAGACGGCGGAAGGTGCGGTTCTGGCGGTCAGCCACCCAGTAGTAGCTGTAATCGCCAAAAGCCATGACCTTGCTGCCACCCTTGATCTCCGGCATGAAGGCGGAAGTCTTCAGCGGACGGTTCAGCAGGGTATCAGGCTTGCCGATCTCCAGACCCGGCTTCCAGATATAGTTGCCGTTGTTGTCCTTGATGGTCATCAGCTGCAGCACCAGGGCCTCGTTGCAGAGGAACTGTGCCTTCTTGCGGTAAGGAGCCTTCAGTGCATAGTAGAGCTTGAAGATCTCATCAAAAGACACAGCATCCTTCTGGGCAGCGGTCACACCGACCTTGGCACCGCCAGTCTCAGCCAGCAGACCCAGAGGCTTACCCACACCGTCACCGGTGATAAAGGCGCGCTCCTCTGCATTGCCCATACGCACACCGAAGCGGCGGGCGATATAGGTGGCAAGGTCGAAGGCAGAATCGTTCAGCAGCTCATTGGAGATCTTGATCATGGTGCCCAGCTTGTACGCAGACAGCATAGTCTGACCGAAAGTGGTATCGCTCTCCGGAATCTCCTCGTCCTCATCGATCCAGCTTGCCTCACCGGTATCCTCTGCGATGGGAATCTTACGGGTGCCGGAGCTGGTGCGGATGACCGTTGCCATGCCACGGAAGATGTTGTTTTCCTCCAGTGCCTCCACCAGCTTCTTCTCAAACTCATCGGGAACGGTAAAGCCGCCCTCGGTGTCCTCACCCACAGACAGGGCATTGCGGACCTCGCCGTAATGGCCACGGTTGCGGATCATGTTCCAGAAGTTCTCGGCATACTCGGCAGTGGCGGTCGGCTTGACATCCTTCTTGGCACCGTTCTTCGGGTCAGCGTGGACAGGACTGGAAGTCGGTGCAGACAGCTGTGCCTCGATCTGTGCCTGCTGTTCCAGCCGCTTGATCTCAGCACCCAGGTCCTTGACCTCCTGTGCCATCTTGTTGTACTGCTCCACGGCCTCAGCCTTTACCAGACCGTTTTCGCCGCGGTTCTTCTCCAGAAAGTCCTTGGTCTGCTCCCAGAGAGTGTTGCGCTTGGTGCGCAGTTCCAGAATCTTACTCATAGTGTTTGTCCTCCATAAATTGATTTGTGGTGATATGAAAAACAGCCTGAATGCACATCACTTCATGCACTCAAGCTGTTTCATCAGGATATTGTAGGGGATGCTTCCATCCTCGGTCTTGCCGTCCATGTCAAGGACAGGCCCCAGATTGGCAGGCGGTTCTACCAGAGGGGTAGGCTCTGCGGACAATTTCGAGTCAGCAGACGGCTCCTTCGGCTCAGTGTGTTTCTGGCCTACCTCTTCCGGCTTCACACCCAGACGGTTCAGGACGATTAGATCCATCTGACGGCTGGAGAAAAGGTGCCCTGCCGTATCCTTCTGGAACGGCTTCTTTTCTCCGCCCTCGCCCGGTTCACTGTCAGAGTCTTTTTCCGGATTCTCCGGGTCTGCCGGGTCACTGTCCGGCTCCTCCTCTTTCTTAGCAAAGAGGATCTCGTCTGCAAAGCCCAGCTCCACAGCCTTCTTCGCATTCATCCAGGTCTCATTGCTCATGAGGTTGGCGATGCGGGCGTGGCTGAGTCCGCTCTTTGCAGCATAGGCATTGATGATGCTCTCCTTGACCTCGGTCAGCACCTCGATGGCCTTTTCCATGTCCTTGGTGTTGCCCATCGCAACGGTGCTGGGGTCATGGATCATCAGCATGGCAACAGGACTCATCTGGACAGTATCACCAGCCATTGCCACAACGGATGCAGCAGATGCCGCAATCGCATCGATCTTGACCGTGATGCTGCCCTTGTAGTCCTTAAGCATGGTATAGATCTCGGCAGCGGCGAACACATTTCCGCCCGGAGAGTTGATCCAGACGGTCACATCCCCCTCGCCGGATTCCAGCTCATCCCGGAACATCTGCGGCGTTATTTCATCGCCCCAGAATGATTCCTCATCGATGGGACCTTCCAGCCGGAGGATTCTGGTGTCGTCACTGTTTTTGATCCAGTTCCAGAATTTCTTCATCGGGTTCTCCTTCCATTTTTCCGTGGCTTACTCTCACTCAGCCGGTTATCGCTGTCAGGTTCTTCTTCCGGGTCTTGTTCCTCTGGCTGTGTCTGTTTGGGCTGATTCTGCTGGACTGCGGCAGCTTTATTCTGCTGTGCCACTCCTGCATCTTTCAGCTTCACATAGCCGCCGTTCAGGTAATAGTCGTCACCACCCTCCTCTGCCGGGATGAGATCCATGTTCTCCAGACGATGCACATCATTCGGAGAGAGGAAGCCGTTACTGATTCCTGTCGCATAGCCGTTCATCCGGCTCTGGTAGTCGCCACGGAGCAGACCATCCACATTGAATTTCGGGAAGTAGATATCCTGCTCCTCCAGCAGCAGATCCTTGATGATGCCCTGCTCGATGCGGACAAGCCACGGAGTCAGGGAGTGCATCACGAAGTTCAGCGACTGGTATTCAATGTTGGAGAAGGTCGCCCTGGACAGATCGGCTACCAGATGCGGAGGCACACGGAAGATGCGGCAGATCTCCGTCACGGAAAACTGCTTCGTTTCCAAAAACTGGCTGTCCTCCGGTGGCAGGGAGATTGGTTTGTAGGCCATGCCCTCTTCCAGCACAGCCACACGATGGGCATTGGCTGCACCGCCATAAGCCGCCTCCCAGCTATCCCGGATACGGTTCGGGTCTTTCACAACGCCGGGATGTTCCAGCACACCGCTTGGCTGTGCGCCGTTCTTGAAGAAAGAGGAACCGTATTTATCCACGGCAATGGAAGTGCCGAGGCTGTTCTTCATCATGGCGATCGGTGAGAAACCGATCAGACCATTAAACCCAAGCCCCGGCACATGGAAGATCTCGTCCCGGCGAAAGTAGAGGTCTTTATTCTGCTCTCCCGGAACTTCATCCGTGTAGGCGTGGTAGATATAGTAGAGCTCACCGCTCTCATCCCGGTCCACTTCGACATTTTCCGGCAAAAGCGGATACAGACCCAGCACCGTGTTCTTACCATCCCGGACGATCTGTGCGTAAGCGTTGCCCCAGAGGAGCAGATGGGTCATCAGAGTTTCCCAGAAGACAAAGGATGTCATCTCCGGGTTGGGCTGGCGATACAGAATCTTATACAGCGGATGATCCCGTGCCTTTTCCTTATTGCCATTATCGTCTGTTACCCGGTAGAGATGCAGTGGCAGTGCCGCAATGGACTCTGCCAGCAGACGAACACAGGCATACACGGTCGGGATCTGCATGGCGGCTTTCTCATCCACCTGCTCCCCGGCATTGGAACGGCCAAACACAAAGGTCTGCCCGGAATCGCGGACATTATCCGTGACCTGCGGCAGACCTTCTTTTGGCTGTTCTGTTTTGGGAGAATCCCTTGGGTTCTCAAACCCCATCCATTCCCAGAATCCCATTAAGCCTTATCCTCCTTCTCCAGTTCCGGCAGACCGGCAAGGCTGGTACCGAGGGACGCAACACCTGCCACGATCACTGCACTGCCGACTGCCATCCAGTCCACCGTGCCGCCGGGCATCTGTGTCACGACCAGGGCCGCGCCGGTCTGGAACATCGTCTTTGCAGCACGGATGCCGGCTGCCTTCCACCATTCTGCATTCATCAGATACTTCATTGTGTTTTCCTCCATCTTTTTCATATCAAAAAACGAGCATGTCACGTTCGTCGTAGACGCTTCCCTGCTGCTGTCCTTCGTTTCGGATGCAGCGGTCCAGTGCCATGATCGCAGCGACGATACCATCGATTTTCTCCGGCGATTTTGCCTTTGTCGGCTTGATATTGCCTGCCGGGTCGGTATCCACGACCACATTCCCCGCCATCCATGCCATGACCGGATTGCCGCCGTGGGTAATACGCCCTTCCATCAGGAGCTTGTAGAACTCCTTGGTGGGCGGGCTCATATCTTTAAAACCCTGTCCGAAAGGTACGACTGTGAATCCCATCCCCTCAAGATTCTGGGTCATCTGCACGGCTCCCCATCGGTCAAAGGCAATCTCCAAGATGTGATAGGTCTTACCCAGCTCCTTGATGACTTTCTCGATAAATCCGTAGTGAATGACATTGCCTTCTGTCGCCATCAGATACCCCTGCTGATACCAGACATCATACGGAACGGATGCCCTGCGCACACGCTGGGGGATCGTGTCCTCCGGTATCCAGAAGAAAGGAAGCATGATGTACTTTTCTTCTGGGATTCTCGGTGGGAACATCAGCACAAAAGCCGTGATGTCTCCGGTGCTGGACAAGTCCAGACCTCCATAACAGTCACGACCTTTCAGGGCTTCCATATCAATGGGCTGGTTGCCCAGATTGTAGATGTGTTCCGGGATAAACCGGGTCAGCGATGCAACCCACATATTCAGACGAAGCTGCTTGAACACATTCTCCTCTGCCGAGTTGTCCAGTGCTTCCTGGTACGCATCCCGGACACGCTGTATCTGGATGGTCTGGCCCAATGAGGGGCTTGCCTTATACCAGTTGGCTTCATCGTGCCAGTCATCCTCATCGGTCAAACCGTAGACCACGGGGTAGAAAGTGTGGTCGATCTTACGTCCGGCCAACAGGTCAAGGGCTTTCATGTGGAGCTCGTAGCAGATGCTCTCCTTGTCCGTGCCGGCCGTGGTGATCAGGAAGAACAGCGGCTGCTCACGGGCATCACCGGAACCTTTGGTAAGGACATCGTAAAGTTTTCGGTTTGGCTGGGCATGAACCTCATCCAGCACCAGACCTGACACGTTCAGACCGTGCTTCGTACCAACTTCGGCAGACAGAACCTGATAAAATCCTGCGTTCCCGTAGTTCACGATGCGCTTGGTGGCTGCCATGATCTTACACCGTTTCAAAAGTGCCGGGGTCATCTGCACCATCTGGTGGGCAACATCAAAAACAATGGATGCCTGCTGACGGTCAGCGGCAGCACCGTAGACTTCGGCAGAAGGCTCATTATCGGCAAAAAGCAGATACAAGGCCACCGCAGCGGCAAGCTCGGACTTGCCGTTCTTCTTACCTATTTCGACATAAGCCGTGCGAAACTGACGGTTTCCCTTTTCATCCACGATGCCGAACACATCCCGGATGATCTGCTCCTGCCAAGGAAGCAGCCAGAACCGCTTGCCCGCCCACTTGCCTTTGGTGTGGCGCAGATTTTCGATGAAAGTCACCGCCCGGTCTGCTTTTGCGGCATCGTAATGGCAGGTCGGAAGCATGAACCGGCTGGGCTTATAATCCTTTAGTTTCGGATAGTTTTTGGGTCTGCACTCTGCCATCAGCTTCCACCTCCTCCCAGCAGATTTTCCATCTCATCGGCTGCATCCGCAGGACCGCTGTCCGAAGCAATGATCCGGCTTCGGGAGGACGGAGTCAGACCGAACTGCTCTGCAAACTTGTTCATGATCTTCAGATAGGTCTGGGCGATGGAAACCTGCGGCACCTGCTGCCAGTACCCAGATGGGGTCTTGACAATGGTGCCGTGCTGGGTGATAAATTCCTTAGCCTCTTTCCATCGGGCATACGTCTGACAGTAACCAGCGAAAGCAGCCATATCCACTTCGGTCAGGATGCCGATGGCTTCCATCTGTTTGGCAAGTCTACGCCACTCTTTCTTTGCTTCCGGCTCCAGCCACTTCGGACAGGCCGGTGCTTTCTTATTGGGCTTCGGTTCGCTGGTGTTCAGCGGATGCTTGCCCGGATTACCTTCCAGTTCCTTCATGGCGGTCGGCTTTGGTTTTCTGCCTCTGGTAGCCATTGGCATCTCCTCCTTTCTGCAAAAATGGGTAAAGAAAAAGGACCTCCAAAGAAGTCCTCGAAATATCATTTTCCTAAACAGGAAACTTTTCTGTATAACTAACAAATAGTTTCCCATTTCGGCAACTTTATATAAAACACATCGGATACGAGGCACAGCCCCTTTTCAGGGCGTGTACCTTTTGGGTGCTGTTAGGCGTTGGGGTTGGCTTCCTTCCAAGCCTCGTATTCATCGACCAGCTCCGCTTCCTCGATGACCTGCCAGACGCTGCAGAAGCGGCTTCTCTGCTGCTCGATCTCCGCTTCCGTCCAGTCTTCCGGCTTGCGGCTCATGTCGTGGTAGGCATCCATCTCCGCTTTCGTCCGGAAGAAAAGGATCTGCTTCAGCTTCAGCGTTTCCTCGTTATTCCGCAGGCTGTACCGCTTGTCTTCTGCCGCCCTGCAAAGGCTTCCGAGATCGTTGCAGCTGAGGGTCATGTCCTGCTTGAAGGCGATCTCAATGCCGATCAGCTTCTTCTCGGTGTCAGCTTCCTGAATGTTCTTAAGGTAGGTTTTTGCTTTGTTCGTCATGGTCTGTATCCTCCGTGTATTTTGTTTTCCGTAGGGCTTTTCCCTTCGTTGTGACTGTATATTACCGTCACTGCCCGGACATAGCAAGCGGCTATGCTGCACGATCATACACACCTCTTTTTGTCGGATTTATGTGTATTTCCACACTGGAAGAATCCGCCACTACGAGCAAAAGCCCCCGAAGGAGCTCTGCCCTTTTTCAGTGTGCGTTCTTGATGCACCACTCGATCGCGTGACCGGCATCCGTGTAGATCTCATCGGAAATCTTCAGAAGCTCCAGTCGGCACTCAATCGGTGACCAGCCTTCCTCTGGGTCTTCCACAAATCCGTATACCGCTCCCTCCAGCATGCCGTTCCAGTTCATCTGGGCAACCAAAACCCGGCCACCGAACTGCATGATGCTGTCGTAGCAAGGTCTGAGTCGGTCGTAGAAACTCTCAATGCTGATGTTGTTTTCTGGAAAGTCGATCAAATGCTTTTTCATGGTAAAATCCTCCGTGTTTTCGTTTTTCCCTTGGGGCTTTTCCCTTTCGGTATGTGCATATTACCGTCAGGTGCAAAGGATAGCAAGCGGCTAAAGTACACGATCTTCCGCCTGGAATACCAGGCAGAATGTACATCACTCTGCGTCCTGCTCCATGAGTTCCACAATGGTATCGTAGAAGAACTGCGGGTCATATGCCAGCGGTTCCCGTCCGGCTTGCTTGTCCATCCTGACTTGGTCTTCCACCATATCCTCGACAGCCTCCAGCGTGAAGGCATCCTTATCGCTGTCATCTATGTGGTTGTAGATTTCCACGATGACATCCATCATCCGTTCTTCCATGTGTGCTTCCCCTTCCTCCACGCCGCCACATCTGCCCCTGTCTGGGGCGTTGTCGGTTCCTTCGGATTGTTTTGCCCCCCGTGGCACAAGCCCCTGTGTGGGGCTGTGTCGGGCTGTTTGGGTTTAGCGTTTTGTCTTGCCCAACAAATAGGCTTCTTCCATCGCTTTCTGGATGGACCAGACCGGAACTTCGACGAAGTCCTCACTGTCGCATCCACGCTCTTCGAGGTCGCCACGGCTGTCTACCGCTGCCATCAGGCGTTTGGCAATCTCCATCAGGGCTTTCTCCTCGGTCTTGGTGATGTTCTTCTTCATGGTAACTTCCTCCGTTTTTCTTGGTTTTCCGTTTTGGTATGTGCATATTACCGTCTGTTTTGCACACATTCAAGCGGCTATCCTACACAAAGATGAGTGCCCAGATCTGTGACAATTACGGCAAAGGAAAAGGGCCGCCGTTTCCGGCAAGCCCCGTGTGTTTCTCTGGCTTAGTAATCTTCTTCGTCGTAGTCCTCTTCGTCCCAGTCATCCTCTTCCTCATCCATCCAGCTGTCATCCTAGTCTTCTTCCTCATCCTTGAAGTCCCACATGTCTTTGGTCGGCTGGTTTCGGAGGTCTGGGTTCTGCTCGATATAGTCGGCGACCGCTCCCTCAAGGGTATCCAGCACCTTTTCGTAAGCATCCTCGCTGAAGATTTCCCAAAGGGCAACCGTCAGGTCTGCGATTTCGTGGTTGCCTTTTGCAATCAGGAATCGGGCCGGAGCGTTACAGGTTTCCTTGCCGTAGGCAATGTTCACCATGTCGCCGTCATTGCAGAATCGGTATCCGATGCGGTTGATGGCTCTGACAAGCTCCCCCGCGAGGTTTTCTGCCTTGCCCGTGTCAGGAACCAGCTCATCAAAAAGTTTGCTCAGCCGTTCTTCGTTCTTTGTCATTGTTGTGTCCTCCATGTGTTTTTGTTGTTTTCCCTTTCGGTGACTGTATATTACCGTCACCTTGGAACACTATCAAGCGGCTAAACTACACGATCATCAAGCCCTGTAATTGTCATATTTATGTGCTTTTTATGCTAACTTTCGGAAGACAGACACGAGCAAAAGGCTGGTCATTTCCAGCCCCTTGCGCCTGTCGGTCTTGCCTTTAGCGGATGATTTCGAGGTAACTTACGTTGCCTCAGCAGTCCGTTCCTTTGAAGCGGATGCGCTTTTCGTTCTCCCTGTCGAGGGTGAATTTCCGCAGGAGCTTCATCTTCTGGATGCGGTTCAGAAGGTCTTTGCCGTCTTTCGCATCCTCAACGGCATCCCTGATCTCGACCACCGAGCTGTCACTTCCGTACCAGAGGTTGCTGAGTGCCTCCGGGATTCCATTGTCCAGATAAAGGTTGATTTTTGTGTAGGTCACGCTATTGTTCTCCCTTCGCTTTTTGTAGCTGTATATTACCGTCACATTGAGATAATAGCAAGCGGCTATTGTACACAATCATCCAGCCAGACATTCGGGCAGATGTGTTAATCTTCCACCCCGTAGAATTCCTCGATATGCTGTCTGCCACCCGGCTCGGTCACTACCGAGGGATACCGCACCTTGCTGCCGTGGCCGGTCAGGAGATCTGCCGCAAAATCAGCCAGCTGTCCAATGATTTCCATATTCCATTCGAGGTTCTCATCCTCTGCCACAACCTTGCAGAACTCGTAGGCTGCACCGTAGATTTCATCGTTGCGGGCAGCCTGTTCACCTGAAAGCTCCAAGTCTGCGGTTGATTCCGCCTCCGCAGCCTTCGGCAGTTCTGCCCAACGGCCCTCATAGGTTTCGCCGGTCATATACCCATTGACATCGTACTCGTTGACGCGCACCCACTGGTTGCTCTGGAACACACGCGCAGTGATTCCGTCCTTGCAGATGCTGAGCATTACCTTCTCCCCGTTTTCATTTTCACCCCACAGGGCATCCGGATAATCTCCGAACTCCTGTACCATCTGGCGGCGGGATGCCGCATTATCAAAATCTGCCGCCAGTGCATTGAGGCGGGTCTTATTCAGTTTCTTTTCCATATTCGTGCTCTCCTCTCAAAAATTCAGGGTTTTCAGAATCTTATCCACTCCAGTTTCCCAGTCATGGCAGGTCAGCTGGATGCGGCTGTAAAGTTCTGCGCTGTCCGGCTCATCGAAAAGCTGGAAGCATTCTCTGGCGAAGCTCTCATCCGTGTACTGCTGGACTTCATCCGGCTGTCCATCCAGTCGGGTAAATGTAATTTCGTAGGTAAATCGTTCCATGTTCGTCGCTCCTTTCCGTTTCGGTGTGCCTATATTACCGTCAGGTCGGGATAATAGCAAGACCATAAAACATCATATTATCAACAATCTTAGCCCCTCATGTTTGGTACATATATACCTCCGGATTCACTTGCTATATATGTGTTTTTGCGGCATTATACACACAACGAAAGCAAAGAAAACCAAACGAAAACGGAAGGATGCAAACCATGAAAAAGACCATTACCGAAGTCGAAACCACCATCGAGGAGCGCATCCCAGAGCTTGAAAAAGAATACGAGCTGGACTTTTACGACCGCAACGACATCCGCGAAGAAGAATACCAGAAAGGCGGCTGGAAGCACGACCCCTTCCCAGAGGAGCTTGAGGAAGAAGAAGCCGAGGAAGAGGAATGGCACTACCGCAGCATGGAGGAACAGCTCAACGAGGTCGGCATGAGCATGAGGGATTTCCTTTAAGGAATCCCCCAAGGGACTCCCCAGCAGAGGCTGGGGCTGTTCCTCGTATCTTCCGCTTTCGTTTGTTCGGATACACAAAACCGCTGCCAGATGTTTGTGTACATTATGGCGGCAGTTCTGCTTGCTATTGTTGCTATCCAGAGTTAAGATACAGTAAACTGGAAGATGGGTCTCATTATTTTGAGGCCCCCATTTTCCGATAAGACCAAGCCCTCCCGGTCTTTTCTGGCCGAGAGGGTCTTTTTTCTGATTGCGGTATCTTATTCCGGCTTCGTTCCGTCATCCATCTGGATGACTGCCATATGTCCGAACATGCTGACGAATGCCTCCGGCACCCAGAAGCGTTCCCTGAATTTCCGGATCAGGTTCTGGGGCAGCTCTGCGAAATCTTCCTCGCCCAATCCGCAGATGAAGAAGTTTCCCTTGATGGGCTGCTCCAGTTCCGGGATGTATCTGCTGAATGGCTTCTCGGTGAACAGCCCGTTGTCATCGGTGACCAGAGCAGCGCATTCTTCCCACGGGTAAGTGGCTGTGATGCAGTCGCAGTCGAGGATGCGGTAAAACTCTTTCAGGGAATTTTCGATGTCCACCACCTGCGGATGTTCCATCGGTTTGATCAGAAGGACTTTCATTCTTCCACCTCCTCGATCATCCGCCGGGCGGCATCCTTATCCATGCATTCCTTCAGCGCGCCTTCGAGGATGCGCATCGGGAAGCGGAATGCCTTATAGCCGTCATGCAGGACTTTGTAGTAATACCGGCTCGGTGCGCGGTGTCCGAAGTCGTTCTCCATGATGTAGACCATTGCGGTCACCATCTCCGGCTCTGCCCCTTCTCGGAGCAGTTCGATGTTCAGGTCTTCCTTGCGGTAGTAGTTCGGGTATCCCTCATAGAGGTCGAGGTTTCCTTCGTCCTTTTCTGAGATCTCCCACACCAGAACCGGCGTGTTCTTCTTCGGATTTGGTGCGATGGTGGCGCAGCCGCGGAACAAAAGCTCCCAGCCGGTCAGCACCGCCTGACCTGCAATTTTTGCTTCCGGGCATCGGTCTGCCATCTGCTCCACCGACAGGTTGCTGCCATAGGCAATGTAGTATTTCTTGTTCTTCATATTGAATCTCTCCCTTCAAATTCGGTTCTGTCTTCCGCGCTCGTCTGGCGGTATGATATATATCACTCTTTTGCCCCGATTTATCAAGGCCAATAAGCATCATATACTGCACAATGTTTTCTGCCTGTGTTCGTGTATTTTCACATCAACGGCAGTTCACACGCTGTTACCTCGACTCCCTGAAAGTCTTCGGGCCCCAGTTCGATTTGACTGTCCTGCCACCAATCCTCCGCAACACGCTCGGCCTCCTGAACGGTCGGCTCTTTCATTTCGGATTCATACACAGTAATGGTTCTCTGGTAGGTTTCGGTAATGGTCACCTTGAACGTTCTGCCATTCGGCTGGTTCTTTGTCTTGCTGACATCATTCATAGCTATCGCTCCCTTCTACCACCTAAAGGGCGGTTGTCCGCCCATAAGGTTCTTTAGACTTACCGCCATGCGCTGTTTTCCTCCATGTTGTTCAGGTAATATTCTCTGGCAGTCTTGAATTCGTCACCGATGAATCCAAGTCTCAGCATCCAGCATCGCATTGCGTACTTTTCGTTCTCAGTCTGCTGTGGTTTGGGACTTGCCGTTCTGACCATCTTGGCAAGCTGGTTGATGGCAAGGCAAAGCTGGACGAATGACTTGACCTGGCCCGCATGCATTCCGTTCTGCTTACCATCGTGAGGGCAATCGAATTGAAAAAGCCGAAATTCAATGGTGTGGTGTCCGTGGAAGAAACTGTGTAGATTGCAAACTCGATATCGTGACGAATTGTAGTGGGTGTACCGATTCTCATCTGCATTCTGCGTCTGATACCAGAGGTCTTCAAGCTCATCCATCGTTCTGGGTTTCTTTCGATTGACCGCTTCCAGAAACCTGGGGTCAACTGTTCGGCAGTAACGGTTCATCCGGTTGCGGTCGATTCGGATTGCTTTTGCCAGCTGGCTCTCGTGAGCCGCCATGATATTCACAAGGTTTCGGATGGTCTGTGGTGTGTGCCCCTCTCCGCTGACATGAACATGAACTCCGGCCATTCTAGTGTAATCGCTCTTCATCCCTGCTTTCCGCAATGCTCTTACCACACCCTGCAAAAGTTCCATATCCTCGTAATGCAGGATGGGGCTGACCATTTCGCATTTCTGGCTTTCCGGACCGGTAATGCTGACATCTTTCTGGAACTTCCACTCCCTGCCTTGCGCATCCCATGCACTCCACGCATCGTAGCCGTTGCGTCCTGCAGTGTATTCGTATCGGTCGGTCTCAAAATACCGTGCCGCCGTTCTGGCGGCTTTCTCTCTCGTGATATTGTTACCCTCGATTTCAATACCGAATGTGGGCTTCTTCATGCCTTCAATCTGCGCTCTTGTTTTATCGTTCATGGTATGCTCGCCTTTGGCTTTCTTCCCTTGCGGTGTGTATATTACCGTCAGGAGTGGACTAATTCAAGGCCATAAAAGAACATATATTCGACAAATATGAGGTCGGAAGATCGTGTACATTTCTGCGGTTTATCCGCTTGATAATGTACATTTATCGAGGTAATATCGGTACAATGGAAGACGGTCCCGCATATTTTCCAGCCCCAATGGGGGGCTTGGGAGCTTACGCTCCCGCCTCCAGCATCTGCGCCGTGTCCGCCCCACAGTCGGGCTGTGTCGGCTCGGATACATCCTGTCCGACCGTTTTCCCAGCGGAGAAACTGCCCTCCTGCGCCGCCTGTTTCGCGGCTTTCAGGGCATCTCGCTTTGCCTTTTCCCTTGCGAGGAACTTCTGTGCTTCCTCGTCCGTGCGGAAAGCCGCATGGCCGGAAAGGTTCTCCATGAGGATTTTGCGAGTTGCTTTGAAGTCCGACCCGTTCATGCCAAGACGGATGAGCCATGTGCGGAGCGCATATTTTTCGTTTTCATCGTTGACATTCTTAGCCTGAATGCGCTTCTGGCTGATGGCCTGCTGGTTCATCAGGACGGCAAGCTGTGCGAAAGCCGTCAAATGCTCATGGTCCGGTGCGGTTGGGAAGCCAGTGAAAATGACCTTTTCGGTGGTGATTTTCAAACCTTCCAATGCCGCGCCATGCTCTGCTTCATAACCATTGACTGCGTTGATGAAGTTCATGATAGCAAGAGTGCAAGTGTCATCCTTCAACTTGTCAACCAGCCCCTCTTCCACATGGAAGTGTCCATCCGTTGCTTTCCCGATAAGGTTGCCGCGGCTGTAAAGAAGGTTGACCAGATTACGCAGGGTCACACCATTATGCTGGCTGACCGGGAAGGAAAGTTCCAAATCCAGCGGAACTTCATCCTGTTGGTCTTCCTCCTCGGTTTGCTCTTCGGTCTCCGACTCCTCTGTATCCAACTCTTATTCCGACTCATCCTCTGCTGTGTCATCCGACTCCGGTGCATCCTCAGACTCATCTTCCACAGGTTCATTCTGCTCTGCGAAATCCTCGGCTTCGGATTCCTGCCCATCAAAAACTTCCGGTTCTGCTTCAGTCGGCTGTTCTGCTTCCGGCACCGGCTCTGCACTTTCCGGTTGGACATCCATGCTCTCAGCGTTGCGAGTCAGGCCTTCGTTCAGCAGGCTCGTCAGCAGCTCTGCATCTGCATTTTCCGGCTCGACCAGCAGGTTGCCATCCCGGTCGATAGTGTAGTTGCCGATGTCGTAGGAGTACAGCGGTGCTTTGGTGTAGTAAGGGTGGATGCCAGTCAGCTCCTCCATGCGTCTTGCGAGGGTCTTGCGCTCGGCTACATTCAGTTCAAATCTCAACATAATCCGTCTCTCCTTTTCAATCAGTCTTTTATGCATTCCGATGTTCTTTTCGGTAGCACATATATCCCTCTAAACCGGATAAATAGCAAGGCCATTTCCCGATATTCTTTATGTTCGACCATTTACACAAACCAGTGCAAATCCTGTTGTGTAAATAGTCCTGATATGTAAGCCCACCATATCACTGGGTAGCTGTCCTACCTAGTGATATAGCGGGCCAGTTTATCCTTCCAGATCTGCGCACCATGCAATGCCGGCCAGCACGAAATAAACTATGGGCAAAGAAATACCGTTGCCCCAGATACGATACTCTGCCGAATCCGAATAGGGATCGGCCAGCCATTTTCGGATCTGCTTTTCCGTCTTCGGCTTTTTCGCGTGTGTCACGATCTTACGGTGCGTTTCAAACACATCTTTCCAGAATGCCAGTTCTTCTTCGGTCGGATTCTCCGTTCCAAGGTTTCTGCACCACCAGTCCGGGAAACCCTGCAATCTGGCACATTCGGTCGGTGTCAGACGGCGGACGGTGTAGGTCACAGGTACAGGCTGTGCTTCTGGATTGTCGATGACCAGACGGTCATTGAAAGCATCTTGTCCGTTGAAGCCGCTGGGATGTGCTCCTGTCGCCACGGTACCAGCCACACCCTCGTTCAGATGCGGAGCCGGTGCAATAGTGGTCGGATCTTTGTAGTCCCGTGCCATCAGGGTCGGTGCAACTTCTTTCTCCACCTGCATGTAGGAGCCGGTGGTCATAGCATACACATCCTCCGGTACGCAGACTGCATGGCAGTCTGTCGCATCCAGTGTAAAGCAGACATCCTCATTGACCCCATCCCCCTGCGGACCATTCTCATCCTTGCGGCCGATCATATTGCCCTGCAGGACGAATGTCTGCATCTGGTCGCTCCGTGTCGCCATGAGTGCGCCGGACTTGCCATGCAGGTCGATCAGTTCATTGCGCTGGTTCACATGAAAAGCAGTCACCTTTTTCGGCTGTGCCACGAAGGTCTGCTGCTTCATCCCCGGCTCTGCTGCCAGCGTTGCTGACTTATCTCCCAAATCCCGGACTTCATCCCTCTGGTTCTGGGTAAAAGCAACCGGTTCTACCACACAGATACCGCCCTGGTTGCTGGTCGGGTCTCCACCGCTGCGGTCCAGTGTCCGGGAGGTTTCCGCTTCATAGAAACCGCTGTGCGGATTGTCGGATATCATGGAGTGGCTGGCTTTGGAGCAGACACCGTAGCACTTCGGAACGAACAGTGTCTGGTCGTTATTGCAGCCAAGAGTGGCAGATTTATCTAACTGATATAAAATGCCCTTACCTCCTCCTTCGCGACCCGCGCGGAGTTTCAGCGTAACTGCCGGAGGATTTTTTGCGTTATCCATGACCAGTGGAACATTGCCGCCACCGGTACCGCATCGACTCGTCAGTGTCTGTATCTTGCCATCTTCGGAGATTTTCACTCGACTGTCGGCAGGATGATTTTCCAGAGTGATGGCGGCAGGCACGACACCAGCCCGGAGGGTCGGTGACAGTTCTTCTTCGTACCCGATGCCTCTGGCATTCGCGGAGTGCTCGGTACAGAAACCAGCCGCTTCCAGAACACACGGTTGATGTCCATGCTCCTCTGCCCGGAGGGTTCCGGTCACATCTTCGGAAACCTCTATCTGTGTGCCGCCCTGACTGTTCAGAACGACCATGCCATTTCTACCTGTAGGCATCCCACAGTTTTCACCAATGGTCGAAGAAACATTTCCTGTCAGGCATCCGTTGAATCCACAGCAGCCTGCCGTTCCAGCGCAGCTTTCAGAACAGGCGGCAGCTCTTTGCCACGCACGGAAGCTCTCCGCAGAATACCGAGACAGGCCTTCGGACTCAAATAATATTTTGGGGGCACATTGGTCTGCATAACTTGCAACAAGATAGATGCGTTTTCTTCTCTGGGGAACGCCCCACCATTGTGAGTCAAGAACTCGATACGCGACGCTCCATCCGTCTCCCACATAGTAGTCGGCGTCGGGCCATCCTTTTTTCTCAGGCGCAGGCACCGTGGTGGCCGGTTCTTTAACACCGATGACGGCTTCGAGGACTGCTTTGAAGTCCTGTCCTTTGTTTGAGGAGAAGGCTCCCGGCACATTCTCCCAGACGATAAATCTTGGTTTTGCTCCATTGGTCTTACACCTCATTTCCTTCACGATTCGGATTGCTTCATAAAACAGGCTGGACCGTGAACCATCCAGACCGTCCCGCTTACCGGCGATGGACATATCCTGACAGGGACTGCCAAAGGTGATGATATCCACGGGCGGCAGGTCTGCTCCGCTGATGGCAGACACATCGCCGTAATGTTTCACCTGCGGCAGACGCTTGGTCGTGACCCGGATGGCAAACGGCTCGATCTCGCTGCTCCACAGCGGAATGATCTGCCCGGTCAGAAGACCGCCCAAAGGAAAACCCCCGGAGCCATCAAAGAGGCTGCCGAGGGTCAACGTCTTATTCTGTTCTGTGTTCATCCAGCGGCTCCCTTTCCGAGCATCTGCTCATTTGCTTTCTGGTAAAAATCTTTGGACACTTCAAAACCATAGCTGTTGCGTCCCAGTTCTCTTGCCGCTCTCAGCGTGGAACCGCTGCCGGCGCAGGGGTCAATGACCACATCACCGGGGTCGGTGAAGGTTTCGATCAGGCGTTTCAACAAGGAGATTGGTTTCTGGGAGGGATGGATTTTCGGGTACTCCTTACCATCCCGTTTCCAGTCAAACCAGTTGAAGATCATGTGGGGCTTACCGTCCTCACCGAGATTACGGAACTTCGGGAGCTTGCCCCGGTACAGCACCAGCGCATATTCCGTTGCGCCTACAATTTTCATGTTGGCTTTAAGCACCTGCGGACTGTAGTTCTTGCAGAACACCAGAGGGATATAATTCTTGAAGCCATATTTTTCAGCTTCGGTAATCACCTTCGGGATCTGCTGGAACGCACAGAACACAATCATGCACGGCGCATCCTTTTCTCCCGTGCCGGGTTCTTTCTTCAGCAGGCGGTTGCAGAAATGGAAATACTCTGCAATGTTGAAAGTGAAGTCGGTATTGAATGCCACCTTCCTCGCCTTGCTGCTCTCCCCATTCTTGTTATCGCCATCCACATACCAGTCCGGCCGGCTGGCGTAGAAGTCCATGCCGATGTTGTACGGAATGTCTGCGATCACCAGCTGCGCCTTGGGGATGTTGTAGGATTTGAAGTTCTGGAAGTTGTCGTGGATGAGGACGCATTTCACATCAGGCATCGGCATCCTCTCTTTCCGGCTCAAAGGTCGCCACTTCCTCGAACTTCAGCTTCTGACCATCCCGGATGACATACACATCATCGTAGTGACCTTCCTTGAACTGAATGTAGCGTTTCACCGCCACATCCACAAACTTCGGTTCCAGTTCTACGCCATAGCAGACGCGATCAATCTGTTCACAGGCGATCAAGGTTGATGCACTACCGAGGAAGCCATCCAGCACAATGCCATTGGTCATAGTGGACTGCTTGATCAGATAGGCAATCAACGGAACCGGCTTGCTGGAGGGATGACCAAAACCGTCTTCTTTTGAATTCTTGATACCATCAAATTCAAACACATTGGTCTGCTTCTGGTCGCCGTACCAGCGGTGACGGCCATCCTTGCGCCAGCCAAAGATGATCGGTTCAGAGTTGAACTTCCAGTCAGTACGCATCAGCGGCGCACGAGGTTTCTTCCAAATCAGACCAGCTCCTACCTTGAAGCCTGCATCCTCAAAAGCATCGTAAAAGACACGCGCTTTCATCGTTGCATAGAACTCATAGATAGAGGCATCGAGTGCCATTGCATTTTTGAAGTTGGCGTAGACTTTCATCAAAAACTCATAAGCTGACTTGTCATCCAGATCATCGTTCTTGATACTGCCGGATGCATTCTCCAGCTTCACAAAATACGGTGCGTCGGTGCATACCAGATTCACCTTGGTATCGCCCAGCAGATTGCTATAAACTTCCGGATCAGTGGAATCACCACAGATGACCGTTTGCTTACCAAGATGCCAGATGTCCCCGGTCTTGGAAAAGCACGGCTGCTTTAACTCGGATTCTACATCGAAATCATCATCTTTCACTTCTTTGTCGTGGACATTGGTAAAGAGTTCACTGATCTCTGGCGGTTCAAAGCCGGTCTTTCCAAGGTCGAAGTTCGAGTTTTCAAGGTCTTTCATCAGGTCAGCCAGCAGGGAATCATCCCATGCACCTGTGATTTTGTTGAGTGCGATGTTCAAGGCTTTCTCTCTGGTCTTGTCGATGTCCACCACTGCACAAGGCACTTCGGTATAGCCCAACTCCATCGCTACAGTCAATCTCTGGTGACCGCCGATGATCGTCATGTCGGCATTGACCACCAGCGGGTCAGCGAATCCGAACTCCGTAATGGAGTTCTTGATTTTCTCGTACTCCTTGTCCCCCGGCTTCAGCTTTTTCCGGGGATTGTATGCGGCCGGCTTGAGTACAGACACCGGCAACATCTTCAGTTCAGCGGTTGCTTTCATGTAGACTCCTGCAATTCCAGATTCACACGCGCATGACCCCAGAGAATGGCACGAAAAAAGAGCCGAACAAAAAGCCCGACTCCATCTCATCGCCATCTTCCTGCGGCTGTTCGGTCATCTTGCACCATTCCGGGTTTTCCCCGTTCACAGACGCCAGCACCTTATCCTCCGCATCGTCAATCGCATGTACACAAATCCCACCGGTGTTAAACATCGGATACACACCGATTACTTTTTCACTCATCCTGCTTTGCCCCCTTTAACCCGTATCGAAATTCAAAATAGCACTCTCGGCTGCAAAATTTTCTATGCCCATTACACTCATGGACTGCCTTAAACTCTCTTCCACAGTTCTGGCAGATTGCAGTCCGGCCGGTCGCTAGACTTTTGTAGTGCTTTCGCTCATACTCGGCTTTGCATTCCTCCGAGCAAAAACGCCGAACACCGCCGACTTTCTGCAGCACTGGTTTCCCACACACGGGACAGAACTTTCCCTTCATCGTATTCGGAGGAATCAGGTGACAGTTTCCTACTTCCGGCAGACCAAGTTCTCTGCAATAGTCAATGACCTGCTCTATCGGAAGACCCGTTTTCTCAGCGATTTCTGCACACTCCACACCTGCCAGCCGTTGATTCCGCACTTCTTCACGCTCTGCGGAATAGGCCGTGCCTTCTATCAGGCAGTCCAGACGAACTCCATGCTTTACCACATCACGCTGTATTGTCAAAGGTTCCATCCGATGCACTCCTTCCCCGATTGGCACAGGCACGGCTGCAATATTTCCGTTCCAGACCATACTGATGCCGGTAGGAAAACTCCCTGCCACACACCGGACAGACTTTCGACCGCACTGTTTTCCAATTTTCCGGTTTCGGGTGGGTGTTGTTCCATCGTGACCGGCATTCTGGAGAGCAAAACTTCAGTGGTCTGCCTTTGTGGTTTGGTATGATTGCCGTGCCGCACTGAGGACAAAATGAAAACGCCATGTTCTGAATCATCTCAGCTGTGAAATCTTCCATCCGTCCTCACCTCTCTCATTTTTCGCCGTTTCTGTGGCGTTTTCCTAGAAAAATCTCAAAATACATACGAAAAGCAGCGAAGTGGAAATCGGCACCGCCCCGCCGGGTTGGATTGTTGTTGCGGCGGCCGATTCACGCTCGCCCCTGCTCCTCCCGGAACAAGCTAAAATGTGCGAAAGCTCCCTTTTTACGAGAGGTTTCACACACTTTGGTTCATTTCGGGGAAAAGAAATGGCACCGGAACCGAAGCTCCGATGCCTGTACATTTTCCTGTTTCATTTTGCGTCGTTAATCATCTGACCCCCGGCCTACCAATTTTGCGGATTTTCACACGAAAGTGCCACCCGGTCTTTAGGTGACTTCACTGTAGAGAAGTAACCCCGGCCCCCGGTGGGGCGGTCAGTAGGTGTAAGTCGGGTTGATGTCCTCGGTCAGTGTCTTTCGGTCGTGGCACTCTTTGCAGAGAGCCTGCCAGTTGTTCTGGTCCCAGAACAGCTTCTGATTACCACGGTGCGGAACGATGTGATCCACCACCGTTGCCCGGACAAACCTGCCGTTCTTCATGCACTCCACACACAGCGGATGGGCTTCGAGATATGACTTTCGGGCTTTCTGCCACCGCCTGTTATAACCACGCTTGGCAGCTGGTCTTGTTGCTTCCGGGTGGAGAGGCATGTGCTTCTCACAGTAGAGCTTGCCGGGTTCCACCAGTTCAGGGCATCCGGGATGACGGCACGGTGTCTTTGGTCTGTACGGCATGGGTCAGTTCTCCCAAGGAAGTCCGGCCTTGCCGAAGTGACCGTAGGCGCTGACCTTGTTGTAGTCCACGTCCAGCAGACCAAGCCGCTGGATGATGCCCTGCGGAGTCAGGTCGTAGCTGTCTTTGACATAAGCCTGAATGAACTCCAAGTCCTCACGCTCCGTACCGAAGCACTCGACCGACACACCCACCGGCTGAACCACACCAATGGCGCAAGGCCAGCTGGACTTCACACTTGTCTGCGTAGCCAGCCTGCACGATGTCCTTGGCAATCTTCCGTGCCATGTATGCTGCGGAGCGGTCCACCTTGGTGGGGTCTTTACCGCTCAGAGCACCACCGCCCATGCGACCGATGCCGCCATAGGTGTCACACGCCAACGTCCGGCCGGTCACTCCGCAGTCTGCGTAGCTACCGCCCAGCACGAAACGGCCGGTCGGATTCACAAGCTTCGTGAAGTCACCATCCAGACCGTACTCGCAAGCGGCAAGCACCATCATGGATTCGATGATGTGCCGGAAGTCACTTACCTCCACATCCGGGCTGTGCTGCACGGAGCAGAGGAATGTTGAGATCCGGCCGGTGTCGTAATCGTAGCTGACCTGTGCTTTGGCATCCGCACGGAACATCTTGGACGGATGGTTCTTCAGCAGCCGCAGGAACTTGGTGGCGACCATGTAAGGAATCGGCATCTGCTCTGCCGTTTCGTTGGTGGCGTAGCCGTACATGATGCCCTGATCACCTGCACCGCCCTTATCCACGCCGAGTGCGATGTCCGGCGACTGTTTGTCCACCAAAACTCCGATGCGAATCCGGTCGCTAAAGTCGAAGCCCATCTTCTCCGCACCAATGCGAGTAATCACATTGTGCACGAGCTGATGGTAGTTCGGCTGGTAGTCAGTCGTCATTTCACCGGCAATAAAGAGTTGGTTCTTCTTCAGCAGGCACTCGATTGCGACACGCGCATTCTTGTCATGCTTCAGAACATCCGTCACGATGGCATCCGCAATCTGGTCACAGATTTTATCGAGATGACCGTTGCTGACCTGCTCACAGGTAATGATTTTACTCATGGTTCTTGCCCTCCATCTCTTTCCAGCCATTTTCTTTATGGCCGCAGTTTTTACATGTGTAGTAAAGCGTGGAATTGTCGCATTCCTCCATGTGAGGCTGAAGGCGTTTCCCACATTTGGGACAATGTCGAATTGGGATGACTGTTGCTCTCAAGTCGAAGCCGCTCCAGTTGGACAGCTCATACGGATAAACCACACGCTTACCCTCTTCTTCTGCTTCTGCCAAACAATAGCAGTTCGGTGTGTCCACACAATCACGCATCACGATATTGTCCTCGTCGTCTGTATCCACACACATGACGGTCATGCCGTCAGGTAAAGGGATGAGCCGCATCAGCTGGATGTCCTCATACCCGTCCGTATCCGTTCCCAAAAAGTCCTGATTACCGTTTTTCATCGTGTATATCCTCCAGACCAAGTTGTACCTTTACCGCTGTTTCGATGTCTGCAACCAGTTTCGCATCCTCGCAGGCACACAGCTTTCGCCGTAGTCTCCACTTTGGAATGGCGGTGATCTGTTCTGCCAGCACTACAGAGTCCTCATCCAGCAGATCGCTGATGATGCAATGAGTCGGCATATACATCTTCTTTATCTGGCTCGTCAACGGAAGCACCGTCACAACATCCGAGCATCGATTCGCCACATCATTGCTGATAACCAGCACAGGGCGGTCACCTTCCTGCACAGAAGTACCGGTGTTCTCTCTCAGGTGTGCGTACCAGATATCCATCCTTTTAGGAGGCTGGATATTCGTCACCAAAGGCAGCGGTTTTCTGTAGATTCGCATCGGCTTATTCTTCCTGCTCATCTTTCGCCCTTTCTGCGGGTTCTTTCCACGGCATCTTACCACCGTAGTATCTCTCCGCATAGGCTTTCTGCTCATATGCAGGAAGGCGGTTCATGCGCTCATCATGCTTACGGATAGACTCTTCGTGCTGTTCTCTGGTCTTTCGGAACGGGCACGGAGTCTCCGGAGTGTGAGAGCACACAGGGTTTGCAAGCGCCCTGCAAAGATGGAGATTTCCAACAAAGGCGCATCCTTTACTGTTCTTCTCGCTGACTGCCTTCTGCTTTGCGGTCAGCCTGCGTTCTGCTTGACGAAAATCCATAATCAAATCATCCTTTCCGGGGTTTCCCCACATCGTTTATGTATAAAAAGATGCCATGCAGTTTCATAGAACCGCACAGCACCCTTTTATCACCAAAAGCAGTCACCCAGCGGAGCAAGTCAGCACCAGGCAACCGCAGCAAAAGTAAACAGGCATAAAAAAAGACCGACCGGGTGTTACTCCGGTTGGTCTATCTTTCAGGATCATCGCCTGTTCTTCCTGTTCACTTTTGCATTATAAGTATAACGCAGCATTTTGTTTCTGTTCAGTGCCAAAACAGTACAATTTTGTTTCTATCCGGATTTATTTTTGGTTTTTCATATGCAGTATCAAATTCATCTGTTCAAAGTTGCTCGAATATTGAGCAACAACTGATTATTGAGCAACAATCTTGTCACCCCAGCATGATGCGGAGTTTATTGTTTTCCCGTTCTTCAAGAACCCCAGCCATATAAATGATGGCTTTGTCCTTGATTCGGCTGATTGTAGTATGTGACCGGACATGGAGAGCATCTGCGATGACATCCCAGCCCTGGTCTTCCATCCAGAGCATTCTTGCCACGAGCGATGTTTTCTCGTCCATGCCGGATATCGTAGTACTGATGAAATCAACTACGCTTTTCTTTTCGAGATACCGATTTTCAAGCATCGAGAGCTGTTCTTTGTAATATGCCGGCTCATCATTCAGCTCTGCCATCAGCCTGTCGTACTCTTTTTCATAGTTGAGAGCGATTCGTGCTGTCGGGTCAGAGATGTTACTGCTCTTCACTCGCTCACAGTCGGTACTGACTCCGGGGTGGCACATCATTTCGATGACTTCTGTTTTCGACAACGACCGGTGCGGAAGACTACCCTTTTCGCCCCTTGCCTTCAAGTCCTCCAACTGATGCTTTGCCGTGCGCATCTCAAACTCCACCTTGCGATAATTTTCCAGAAGCGTTCTGGCAGCAGCTACAAAATAGCTGTTACAGGCTGCGCGTGTTTCATCGCTCAATTCAAGGGTGATCATTTCGCCATTTGCAGTTTCAAACTCCATCTGATTTCTTGACATGTCTTTGTCCTCCCCGGTTTATATTGTCAGTATTCAGTTATCAACTATCTGCCGGACGCTATTTTGCTCATCCGTAAAGGCGTGCTTTGACGGCTCCAATCAGGTCATCCTGCCGGATTTCCTTCCTGTCGAGAGCTTTCATAACATCTTCATCTACGGTATCTTTCATCAGGATGTGGTGGATCGTCACAACGCTTTTCTGGCCCTGCCGCCACAGACGAGCATTCGTCTGCTGGTAAAGTTCCAGCGACCATGTAACCCCGAACCAAATCAGGATGTACCCACCGGACTGAATATTCAGTCCATGCCCTGCGGAAGCCGGGTGAATCAGAGCAACTGGGATTTTCCCATCACACCAGTTCTCCATATCCTTGCTGCTTTTAAGTTCCCTCACCGGAATACGCTTCTTTTTGAAGAACTCAGTGATTCGATCCTTATCGTGCTTGAACCAATATGCCACCAGAACGCTCTGCCCATTTGCCGATTCGATTAGTTCTTCCAAGGCTTCCAGCTTTTTGTTGTGGATTTCACGAACCGTACCGTTCTCATCGTAGACAGCTCCGTTCGCCATCTGGTGGAGTTTCCCGGACAATGCCCCCGCGTTTGCTGCTTCCACATCTCCGTCTACCATTGGCAAAATCAGGTCTGCTTTCATCTGGTCATAGAGTTTGCGTTCCCGTTCATCCATCTGGATCTCGACCTTGTTGTAAATGCACTCCGGCATATCAAGGTAATCCAGAGCCTTCATGGAGATGCAAATATCTGAGATTCGGTCGTATATCAGTTTATCTGCGCCCTTCCGCAGCTCGTAACTGAATACAACACCCGTATTGGGATTCATGCTTCCGGGTCGGAAGTACGCACAACGGTAATCTGTAATGAACCGTCCCAGCCGTTGTCCCATGTCCAAGATTCCAATTTCTGCCCACGGATCCATGAGACCGTTCGGGCTGGGCGTTCCGGTAAGCCCCACCACCCGTTTGAACTTTGGACGAATCGACTTGAGCTTTTTCCAGCGGGCACTCTTGTTGTTCTTAAACGAGGACAATTCATCGATCACAAGCATGTCAAAATCCCATTCAAGCTGATGCTCCTCATAGTACTTCACCAGCCACGGAATATTTTCACGGTTGATGGTGTAGATGATGGATTTCTGCTCCAAGGCTTTGATTCGCTGCTTCTCCGTTCCGACCATGACAGACACCGTCAAGTATTGAAGATGCTCCCACTTGCTCACCTCTGCCGGCCAAGTGTCCCGTGCAACCCGGAGCGGGGCCACGATCAAGACCTTCTGAATGAGGAACTGCTCTAGCACCAGCTCTTCGATTGCCGTCAAAGTGATAACCGACTTACCGAGTCCCATGTCAAGGAGCAATGCCGCAACAGGATGCGTCAAGAGAAAACTCGATGCAAACCTCTGATACTCATGAAGCTGTTCTTTTTTCAACTTCTCACTTTCCATTCCTTACCCTCCGTCAGTAGAATTCTTTATAGTGGGGATATCATCGAAATCCAAAAAAGGATCTCCGTACTTTGCAGCGACTACATCATACTCCCTGAACTCCACATCACCCATCTGCTCCACCATATCTTCCACCGCTTTCAGAATCGGGATTTTCGCTCCAACGCCCTCTGTGCTGTCTCCGGGGTGGTATTCTCGAATCGCATCAATGACCGGGCGAATCTGCTCAAAGCGATCCACACAGTAGACTGGAAATCCGAGTTCTTCAAGCTGCATCTTCCGCTTCACCTGCAATGGACGCATCATCTTGCCCGGAGCTTTTAACTCGCAAAAGCCGATGTGACCTCCGGGAAGAAGCACAAGACGATCCGGTACACCGTTCATCGTTTGGGAAGAGAACTTCAACGCCAGACCTCCCTGCTTCTTCACTTCATCGCGGAAAGCCTCTTCAACCACATACTCTCTCACTGTCCTCGCCTAATCCTTTCCCTATCCTTCTCAGCCCTTCCGCATTGCGTGTTTCTCAATGTTGCTCTTCGCGCGCGCGTATATGGGCGAATCGCGTGTTTTACCTGTTTTCTGTATGGCTATCTGTCTATTTTTATATAAATACATAGATAGTAATTATTAAGCAACAGAGCAACAACAGTACAGAAAACACAGTAAATTCAATAACTTTTGGGCGTTGCCGAGAACTGTTGCCCTCGTGTTGTGTTGCCGGACTGTTATGCAACATCTTTGTTGACACTCGGCACTTTTTCTCGAAAATCACCGATTTTGTTGCTTGTTGCTCGACCCTCATTTCTGAGCAACGGCAACAGCAACAACCCAAAACAGAGTTATTTTCCGCTCTACATTCCCATCTTCTCCTTTCCTTCACCCGTAACCCAATCGACAAGAGTTGCCCTAGAGCGTCCCTCTGCTCTCCTGCAACACCTGTCAAGTCGGTTCGCTGTGACAGCCCATGACGCTCTCTCATTCTTCGTCACCTGCATCACGGACATAGACATTCACGATGCCGTAGCCCTTAACGCGCTGCTTTTTAGGGCTTCGCTTCCAGCCCTCGATACGCTCCATCATAGCGATGATTGAATTGGAGTCCTGACGCCCAATAGAACCACGATCCCGGCCGAAGCACTCGCACCAGATCTCCTGATTGCATACGACCGTACGCTTCACCGTTCCCGGCAGCGTGGACACACCATCGTTGCTGAACTCGGTTCCCTGAATATAGTCCCGACGTTGGAACAGAGTAAGGCTGTCCCAGTTTGCAGGGAGCAGCTTGTCCAGATACTCACGCACCATAGGCTCACGGTCATCCGTCTCCATCGACATCTTCTGCTGATGGATCGCTTCGACACCGATATCACCTTCGAGGTACAGTTTCTCGCCCTGCTCATAGCGATACAGAGCTTCCGCCCAAATCTGCTTAACCTCCTCATCCGAGAGTTCCCACGAGGGGCGGCAACCACGCACACGGTCTTCTTCTTTGAAGCCCGGAGTATTGACAGGCCAGAAACGGCGGTTACCAGTAACATCGCGGAGATAACCGTTTTCCGCATTCGTTGTGCCGATGAAAACACACTGGCGCGGATGCGGCGTGGCACGGCGACCGAATGCAGCGCGGAAGATGTCATCCTGACGAGATAGAAAGCCTTTCAGGATTTCAGTGTCGGCCTTGCGCAGACCTGCCAGCTCACCGATTTCCATGATCCAGTAGCCCTGCAGTTTCTCTGCAGCAGTCTTATCCTTGGTATCGTTCAGCTGAAGAGAGTCGTTGTACCAGTTTCCACCCATGCGGCGAATCAGTGTAGACTTGCCACAGCCCTGCTCACCCTTCATGACCAGCATGGAATCGAACTTTATGCCCGGATGCTTAACACGAGCAATAGCAGCCACAAAAGTCTTTCTGGTAACGGCACGGATATAGGGCGTATCTTCTGCGCCCAAAGTAATATACAGAAGCGTGTCCAGCCGTTCGGTACCATCCCATTTGGGCAGCACATCCAGCCACTGCTTGATAGGATGGTAGGAGCGGTCATCTGCGATTTTGGTAAGACCCGCCTTGAAGTTACGGTCGGAAAAAGTACCATAGTGAGCTTCTAAGTACGCCATAAGCTGCGCATCATCCTGATCGCGCCAGAATTCTTTCTCCGGCCGGCCCCACGGTGCTTTTCCCGTAAATTCAATGTTATCTGCCAAAGCGTTATAGCGAATGCCTTTCAATTCCGGGTCATTGCTCAGGATCAAAAGGAGGTTACGGATGCTGTTCACAAGCTGTCCAGATTTTGAGTAGTCCAGTGCAGTCTTCCACGCATCCGGGTCAACAGGAGTACCATCGGTATTGTTGGTAGATACTGTTGCACCGGCTGTGTTACTGGCGTTACCGCTTTTGGGCGGCTTACCACCCATCAGCTTGAAATCTGCTTCCGCTGCGGCTTCACGCATTTGGAGCAGCACCTTTTCCACTTCACCATCTGCAGCCGCGAACTCACACATTGCTTTGTAGGACGGCAGCTTCGTGGTTTCCGTCACCGTGGCAGATTCACCATCCAGATTGCCGAAGCGGTGGACACGGACAGCATCAAAGGAATTCAGCAGCATTCCGCTTGCTGGGTCGGTAGCGTGATGGGAATACATAAACTTGTTCTCATATACCACGACACCAGCAACAGAGTCTGCCGGGATATAGCTATAGCGGTCTGGGGAGGCAGTCGGCTCATACACCTCATTGAGAAAACTGCCAATAACAGACGGAATGTCGTATGCCTGACAGAATGCACCGATCAGGTTATTTTTCGTCAGTGGGTCTTTCTGCTTCTGCATCAGGTGCTGAACGATCTTCGTCTGCCGGGAAGAAACCGGGTACTCGCTGACATCGCGCCAGTTTTTATACTTAGCAAGGACATTGTCCGGATTCAGCAGGTCACCATGCAGTTCCCGGTACACATACACGCCGTCTTTAGAGGTGCTTGGCCAGTACATCAGGCGGTTCGGTTCGTAGGTAGTGTCATCAAACATCTCGATGTCGATTTCCTCGGCCACCTTACGAGCAATTGCCACATATTCCTCTGCCGTGACCGAACGCGACAGAGGAATGACCAAACGGAGGCGCGGAGCTTCCGGCTTATGCTTGTGCGTGGAATAGATGATGCCGGCGAAGTCCGTAGTAAAGTCCAGAACATCTTCAATACCAGGCACACCGTAATCGATGTCCAGCGTGATCGCAGAGCGGGACAAAACATCCTGCTTGCCACGATGACCACCTTTCAGCACGGCCATGACCATGCCGCCGACATCCTTGATCTCGCCCTGCTTGGTACGGCTGAAAGTCGCATACTGTGCCATCGTTTCATCGGTGTACACCGTCTTGGCAAGGCGCTCCTTAAGCTGTTTGAATGTGATTTTATACGGTTTCCAATTCTTCTGGTTACGATTTTTTCCTACAGCGATGTCCAGAACGAAATCATCGTGGGGAGACAACTCCACCTCGATTTTAGGATGAGGCTGCCCTGCGGCAGCCACCTCCTTCTGCATTACCGTGGTGTTGGCCGACTCGACCGGGACTGCGGTGGTCTCCACGCCCATCACAGTATTCTCTTTCTTTTCACTCATATTGTGAGTCCTCCATTACTGGTTCAGCATCTTCCACAGCTTCGGCTCCATCGTAGCGACCTGCCAGCCCACTTCCTCCAGCACTGTTGCACGGTCATAGGACTCGATGTCCTGTGATGCACGAGTGATGGCGTTCGACAGACCATACTTGGAGAGGTCACCACCCTCAATGAGATACTTGAGGATGCCGTTCTGTTCGTCACTGTTCATGCCGTAGTTCTTCGCAGTAAGCTCCACCACATCAGTGACAGCGCCCCCGATGGGGATACCTGCCGCTTCTTTCAGCTGGTCAACTGCCGTATGGAAGCGGCTCTCCTCAATGGCTGCGGTCGTTGCGTCACGGAGCTTGAGCCGGAAAGCTCTATCCTCGGCTTCCATCGTTTCGTCCGAATAAACGGTATAATCGCAATCTTCGATGGCTTTCTGCTGGCGGCCAACATGGTGACGGCGTTCGCCCAGACTATTCAGTATCATGCCATTTGTACAGACGAGACGGTACAGAAGCGGACGCACAGACACGGCTCCCAGACCAACCTCGGAGTTGGAAATCACCACGCCAGCCTGCACGATATCCCCCTTTTTCACCTCTGCCTCCAGACGATGGTTGACGATTTTGATGTGGAGACGGGATTCCGTCACCTCTGTGGACACCACTTCAACATCCGGCAGGCCAGCGAAAAGAGGAAGCGTGGCAGTTGCAATTTCCAGATTGTCCACACGGCGGTAACGCTCCGACAGGAAAACACGAGCAGTCGGCATGCCGTTGCCGTAATCCATCGTGCGAACCATGTAATTGACTTTACGGTCATAGACGAGGGTATTCACGGTACTGACCAGCAGTTCCGGGTGGGTCTGTACCAGATAATCATAGAACTTGGTGGGGATGTTCAACGCACTTGCCATCTGATGATGGAACAGCGTAGTCGGCCCAAAACGCTCGGTACTGTTTTTGTTGTGGATGCCGATCCAGTCCGCCTCATCGCCCATGAAGATGCTCTGCGCCGGAACAATAAGATCACGCTTTGCCTTCGCTTCTTTTTCGACCTGTTGCATGACCTCAGCGAGTGTACGACCCTGTTTCATAATGTGCTCCTTCCTGCGGACAGTCCGCTTTCAAATAAGTGATAGTTGATTGTTATTTGTTGAGTTCTGACCAGATGCAGTTGGAAAGCTGCGTAACGGCCTCTCCCATTATCTCCCGGTTCAGGTGTTTTTCATTCAAGAGCGATGTCATTGACTCCGTCTTCTCCAGCAAATTCAGAAGCGTATTCTGGTAATGTTTCCGGCACATTTCTACGTCCTGCTCCATCTGGTCAAGGATTTTTTCATAGTCATCGACATCTGCCAGATTTACCTCATAGTAGCTGGCAAGATATCGTTTGAGCTCCTCCCCGGCATACTCTCCGACCGCTTCCAAGGCATCATCCAAAGAGAGAATGACGAGGAGTTGCTGGTCCTTCAGTTCCACGCTGTATGCCATGATGCGCCTCCTGTCAGTCTTTGCGGTACCACTCGCACTCGTAACCATCTGCACGAAGCGGGAGCTTGTCATCGACCCAGTCCGGTGATTCGGCCATCATATCACAGAGTTCCTTGACTGAGGATTTACCATTGGGGACTTCCACGATCATTTCATCGTGAACGTGGGCAACGATGTCAAACCCGGTGGCATCGACACGAAGCATAGCCTCTGCCAGAATATCTCTGGCGATTGCCTGAATGCAGTTCTCAACGAGTTTCGGGCCGTAAGTCATGATACGCTCCCATTTGCGTGTCTTACCGACACCCATGTAGGTCAGTTCCATACGATTGAAGCTGTTCAGCCGTTTTTCTGGCTCGATGTAAGCCAGCTTCCGTCCAGACGGCAGACAGATGAACAGCTTGTGGTCATAGTAACCAATCTTCAAATGGCCAGCTGTCTGCATCTTTCCCGTATCAAGAGCTTTGTTAGCGGCACGGTCAACATCCCACCAGAACTTCGTAATAGCAGGACTGGCGGCGCGCCACTGCTTGATGATATCCGGGAGTTCTTCCTCTTTCAGTCCTTTATCGATAGCTCCCATCGACTTCATTGCGCCAACGCCGCCACCATAACCGAGGGCCAGCTCTGCGACCTTGCCGGTCGTTCTCAGCTCGCCGTTGATGCCATGCTTCTCAACAGGTACATGGAACATCTGGCTGGCAGAAGCGCAATAGATATCCTTTCCTTCACGGAAAACATCCAACCGCCACTGCTCCCCTGCCATCCATGCAAGAACACGAGCCTCGATCTGGCTGAAGTCTGCCACAATGAACCGGCAGCCCGGTTTCGGAATAAACATGGTACGAATCAGCTGGGAGAGGACATCCGGGGTGTTTTCGTAGATCATTTCAAGGACACCAAACTCACCCATACGGACGAGCGTCCGGGCTTCGGCCAGAGTTTCAATATGATTCTGCGGCAGGTTTTGAAGTTGCACGAGACGACCTGCCCAACGACCAGTACGATTGGCTCCCATGAATTGGAAGCAGCCGTGTATCCGGCCATCCTTGCACACGCTCCGTGCTGCCGCTTCATATTTTTTGACTGAGGACTTCGCCATCTTTGCGCGGAGTGCCAAGACTTCGATTGCTTCCGCATTAGAGGAGGCGTTCTTCTCCAGTTCTTTCATGGTCTGCTTAACGGCCTTTTTAGAGAGGCTGTCGATTTCAACACCTTGCTCCGAAAGCCATCCTTTCAACTGGGATACGCTATTGGGGTTGTCACAGCCAGTCAGCTCATACGCTCTTGCGGTGGCTTTCTCGCTATGCATCACATCACAGGCAATTGCCTGCTTTACCAGCTCCATATCTACTAGCACACCACGGTCATTGATACGCTGGTCAAGGCGATACAGATCCATTTCGTGCGGACTGATCGGATACAACGAGATTTTCTTCTCAATGTCCCGTTCCGTCTCAACGTCCTGGCAGCAGTAATATTTGAACTTGTCCCATTTTTCCGGTGCGTGTTCCGGAAGATTCCAAATGCGTCCACCATTCAGTTTGGTGGATTTGCACGGAACACAGAAGTATCGGATTAAGTCATGGCCTTCCTTATCTTTCTGCTCTACTGTTTTCAGCGCTTCTGCACAGCCCTCCAGAGACAGCGGCAGTGACAAGTAGCAGGCCTGCACCATTGTGCATTTCCAACCATCTGGCGAGAGCTGCTCTCCCAGATAGACCGACAGACAGGTACGCTCGAACATAGCATTGTAAGCCACTTTTGTGACGGAAGCATCGCGGATGTACTCGATCATCCAATCCGGCAGTTCCTCGCCGCATGCAAGGTCAATAATAGTGACCGGTTGGTCATCGAAAGCATAGGCATACAGCAGGATTGCAAAGTCCTTGTCCTCTGCGTACCGACGAACACCGCTTTTCGAGATTTCCGTACTCGATTTCGTCTCGATGTCTATGTGCAGGACTTTTGGCTTTTGATCCGGCTTTTTATGTACAGCGTGGAGCTCATGCTTGTAATCAGGCATCTCAACCGTCCTCCTATTGAAGTTTTTGTATGTAACTCGGCACAGCAAACTGCCAATGAAACAGCTTGTATGCCGATAAAGATAGTCCGGACAGACACCGATTGTCTAATGCCAATACCCATCCGGGCTATATCAGATCTCCGGGTTGTGGCTTACTTAAGCCAGTCCGGAAGCTCTGCGTCTTCCGCCTCCGTGTTCAGGAACTCTGCGGTGGCCTCGATATCAGAGAAATCCTCCTCAGCCGTTGCGATGCCGGCCAGACGCTCGCCGTCCGCCTTCTTCATCACGTGACGCAGCCACACGGACACGCCCTTCTTACCGTGGTTGTTGTAGGGCTTCACATTCACAGAAACGTAAACATATGCTCCGCTGTACAGTTCCAACGGGTCAAGGAGAGGTTTCTTGTCCATACCGAGGACACCGGGCTTATTCTGGGACTTGATATTGACGTATACACAGTCCTTATAGTTCGGATCTTTCGGGCGTTCGGCATTACCATCATGAATGGGGTTGCCGATGCTCTCCGGGATTACGCCGCCCCAGAGCTGTTTCTTGCCGATTTCCTTTGCAGCTTCGACAGCTTTATACAGTCTGGTGATCGTCTCTTTATCCGACTTCGGGATGATGAGACAAAGACTGTACATGGGCGGGTCACCCTCACTCATCGCATGCGGTTCAAACACATTCAGGTAACTTGCGCGCCCCTCATAAACCGCTTGGATATACTTCTGTTCTGCCATAGTTGTTTCCTCCTATTGTTTCCTGCGGAGTCCTTAAATTTCGGCAAAATCGTTCTCCGCACTATCGACTTTGCCGCTTGCTGCCGTTCCATCTGGGAGAGTTCCGTCTGGACCAATCTCGATTGCTTCTCGCTTGTCTGTGTCTCGAACGAGGGACAACTTTCCTGGTGGTTTGTAGATCAGTTCACCCAAGATTCGATTGAATTCTTTCCGACCTCCCAAGTACTCAGTCATTTCGGTAATGCCCAAAAGCTCCGGCTTCTTATAGAAATCGGTATACCCCTCTTTCTTCAAAGCCTGTATCACTTTTTCATTACTGACATAACAGCGTTTGGTTTTTCCCTCTACAATCTTAAACCCCCTCCACCTTACACCCCGGAGAGCACTAGCCTGAACATAGGCATATACGGAATCGATCCAATCACGGATTACATTCAGCGATGGAAGGATTGCTTCGATTTCTTCGTGGTCGAGTGTCGGCACAGGCTTGAAGTGGAACGGCTGATCTCTCTGATGCTGCGTTTTCTCTTCGATACTGGGCTCAGGTTCAACCTCTGCAAAATCTCCAGCAGCCAGATTCATAGCTTGCTCTGCAAGTGCTCGGCACACAGGCTTTGCTCTACAAAACTTGCACCACTCACCCGGAACAGCCTCTCCTTCGCCTTTGAACGCCATGAGTGCCCTTGGCTTGACATACTCGTCCGCCCAAGTGAGCAGTTGCTCTATCGGGAAAGTATAGGTGTCAATGTTTCCCAGTCGCGGCTGAACGATGCTCAAGGAAACCGTCTTGATATCTTCAAATATCGGGCTGTACATCGAGTAATCACCCAATGCATACAGGGAAAGCTGGGTGTTTGGCATTCCCGATTTTTCATCGGGACCGGCTCTCACCCAGACGCCCTTGCCGTATTTCAGATCTATTACCCATAGTTTTTGCGGGGATACGATTACGGCGTCTCCAGTGCCAAAACTTTCTGGAACCCACTTAGAAAAATCCAACCGATCCTCCACCAGAACCAGTGGGTACTCACAGGTTTTCCGGACTTCCTCCACAGCCTCTGCTACGAAATCCCGGTAGATGTCCGTCATTTCGTCCATCTCTGGGGTGTCGTATTTAGTGGGGCTTCGAGAGTTCTGCCGTTTGAGATACCGGAGCAGCTTCTGTTCGGCCATGGCGTGCGCGGCAGTTCCCTCTTCTGCAAAGATGGAACTCTTATTCGGAAAAGGGGCTTCCAACCTCGGAGATATACTACAATGAATCCAACGGGAACTCGAACTCGCCGAGAGGTAGGCGTGGCTGTCAGGCATCCTTGCTCACTTCCCCTTCACCCAGGATCTCGTGAACTTTGACGAGGAACTCTTCACGGCGATCCGGAGGAACAGTACTCAGGTTCACGGCACCGAAATTCTTGAAGAGCTTTGCGATAAAACTAGAATCCTGCTGGCGTTCACGGAGCACGACAACCAGTTTCACCAAGAGAGGAGAAGCAGTTTTTTTGAATTTTTCCGCTTCCTCATCTTCTTTTTCGGTTGCCGAATCAGCGACTGCTCCTGCTTCAGCATTCGACTTTCCAGCTTCGGTCTGCTCTCCAACAGGAGCACCGGAGTCAGCAGTTGCAGTAACCTCTGAGTCATTCTCCTGCTTCTTTGCAGCTTTCATTTCCGGCAGAGGAGCAGGAACACCTAGCTCAGATACAGCCATGTCAAGAATCAGAGACATACCATACATGATATGGAGCATCGCTTCCTGTGCATCTTTCTTATTCTTCATATTCTTCTTCCCCTTTCCACTGATTCTTCAGCTCATCTCCAACATGGAGGGCTTCCTCCAGCTTTTCGTAGAACTTGTCTTTCTGTTGATTGACAGGCGTGCCCTCCAGCTTATCGGCCAAATCCAGCTGATAGTCCTCGGAGAATGCCCGAATCGGTTTGCCCATTGCTACTGCAAGGGCGACTTCACGACGCATTCCCTCCGACAGCGAATCCAGCCCCTCATAGCCAAAGATCCAAACCTCACTGGACAGCTTCAGCCACTCCAGACCAATCTTCATGCCAAGTTCACGCTGCCACCAGACCTCATCCCTGAGCGACTGGGTCATAAAGAGATGCGGACACAGAGGAGCGAATCCCAACAGAGCTGCAAAGTAAGAGCCCTGCTTTGCGCGCTCCATGTTCTGCTTCAACTCTGTTTTCTGTCTCTCCGGGTCAGCACTCTTAGGACGGTAACGAGAACAGATATACACAGTCGGAAGAGAGCGTTCCAGATCTTTGCGGCTATTTTCACCTTTAATCATCTGCTTCAGCCTCCTCGTCCGTGTCTGCATTACCATCAACATCCTTTTCCAGAATGAACTCTTTCAAGTCATGTTCCGGGAAAGCCATCATAATACCACCCAGAAGTTCTTTGCCACCAATGCGCTCACCAGAAAACAGGCGGCTGATGTATGCACGACTCAAGTGCATCTTACGAGCCAGCTCTGCTTGACTCCAGCCCTTTTCATCTGCAAGTACCTTGATGCGATCCAAGTTTACACGCAATGTTCACCCTCTCCTTTCATGACTACGTGCTTTAGTTTCATTGTATTTTTATCGCCAGTTGGGAACATTAGGGTAAAAATTATAAGCGCACTTACGCCTTGGTCGTTTCATTCAGTTCAGCATTATTTTCCATATAGTTTTAATACTGAACTGATTGTCTATAAACATTGTATCATACTTGCTGCCACATGTCAATGAGCTTTGTTTTTTATTTAATTTGTTTCTGTGCAGAAACAAATTGTGCCATTATAGCATAAAAATTTCAAATTATTGTTGCCAAGCGGCAACAGCTATGGTATACTAGAGTTGATACAAACAGTCACAATTCTACGGAGGTATGTTTATATGGAGGACAAATCTTTGACTGATAGCGCATTCTCAACAGAGACTACTGAATCCCAGTCAGATAACTACATTGATCCTGCTCTTGGTGCATACATTAGAAAGCTTCGGAAAGATCGTGGCATGTCGATTCGTGAACTCGCTGAAGCTGCAGGTTGCAGTGCTGCCCATGTGACTCGCATTGAGCTTGCACAGCGGCGGGTGGATTCCATGAAAACGATTGTCAGCCTTGCAGACGCGCTCAATGTACCAACGGAAGAGTTGTTAAGCATGGCTGGGCAACACATTCAGAACAGCGACTCCCTTGTCAAAGTCGCCTTTCCAAGTGTCAATACGGCTCATCAGGAAAGTGTCATCAGTTCTTTTGCACAGCTTGTTACTTCTGGGAATATGACGGATGAACAGATGGATCAGATTCTAATTCAGGCAACTGCTTACTCTGAGTACTGCGCAAGAATTAACTCAGCGAAATAAAACCCTATACAAACAGAAAAACCGGATACCACTTTCATATTGAATCGTTCTTCAATATGTCGTGGTGTCCGGTTTTTTTCTTACAGGCGAAATAGAATATGAGGACAAAAACCGCAGGATAAAAGCTTTTCTTTCTTTCATCCTGCGGTCTTGGCTATCGTTGGGTGCATATGCTGCAATATCGCGCATGGATACAGTTCTTCACGCTGCTTCCTGTGCGTTCCGCTTCCTCTACGGTGCGGCATATTTCCTTACCGTGCCTCGTTCTCTAACATGTACTGTGATGTACTTTTGACTAAGGTAGATAGCAGTTCCTATTGGATTGCTATCTACCAATCTCTTAAAACAAATCGCGCTCGCCTACTTTGTAGGCTTCCTTGCAAGGCTTCATTTTTTCTTATACCCTCATAGGCATTCCTCGCTTTCTTTTCAATTCTGTAGGTGATAGCATTTTAGGGCAGGAGGTATCTGCCTTGGAGAAACTCAATCTCCGCGCCCTCACTGCCTGAACCGTCCGGTTCTCTTATGAGAAGCACTCTCTGCTACAAACCATTTCTTATGATCTGTGTTTCCGATTTTGGCAAGGGATGTTCTTACACATGAACATACGCACCTTCCAGCCAACTCTCCATGAGTCCGGCAACCGAAACTCTCATCTTGCTCACCCGCTGCGGTCTTCAATCAGAATCGCCGCCAGCATTCGTCCTGAGCCAGGATCGGGCTATTTATAGGCGGGCTTCCTAACGGAGTCCACCGTTCTACCATCTGGCATTCATGCCGATCCATTTTCACTGCCTATCATCCATTCATCCGATCATCTTTTAGGACTTGAATCCTGAAAATAGACACACTTTCTGCTTACTCTACAGAATCTACTAAATTCCATTACACTCTATTCACTTTTCAAAGTACTGATCAACTGTGTAATAGCCTACGCAGCCAATAGCCTCTCATGCCAGAAACTCTGTCCGGCTGATAGCGAGCCCCATGTAATCTTTTCTCTCGCGCGTCGCCCTAGATTATTTCGACTGGCTTTATGTACAGTATTGAAACCTATATTCGCAATATATTTTTCCACTCTACCTGCCACATCTACTTTTTCATCTGCGACAGTTGCACGATTGATAAAAACGGTCTTTCCGCCTATCCAATTCTCTGGATATCTCTTTGGTTTAATTGGGGTGACTTCTGATTTAGCTTCACAAGCTAATCTGAATAGAGTTCCTTCTGCCAACATGCGGTAGCTGTTTTCAAACCAATCTTTCCACTGCAGCTTCGCATAGTCAACAAAGCAAATCGGTTGATTTTGCTTCTTTAAAATGTTCTGAAGTGCCCTCGTGATGGATTCGCGTACTCTCACACTAGAGCTTTCCTTGCTCTTTTGAGAGAGGAGAACATCAAAGAAATCAACACGTTTCCTGGTGTTCAACGATGGCATAAAAATATCACGATTCTTTCGAGACTGCAACCCGGTTGAATACTGTTTTGCAAAGAATGAAAAAACTGATTGTAGAGGTGATATAAAACTGCCAGATGTATCCATAATAAATAGCACTTCCATCTCTGCCACTCTCCTTTCTTGCTATTGTTGTATGTTCATTTCTATAGGATTTCTCGTACCATTCCTGTTGAGTCGATATTAGTGCAATATACCGAAGCCTCGCAGGGGGTAACCCCTGCAGGCGAATCGGCACATCACAGCTTGATACTTGAATGGAACGAAAGCTTAAGTATGGGGATTGTTAGAGACTGGGTGAGGAGTCCAGCCCATATGTGTTTTAGAGTTTGATACCATTCATTTCGAGAATCTTGACTTGTTTTTCATCCAGAACCATTTTCAGGTTGTCTGCACTGATAAGACTACCTTCAAATACATCAGTCAGCATGCACATCAGCAATTCGACTTTCTTCTGGATACGATCAATTTTCTCCTGTTCGTGAACTCGGCATTCTTTCTCAATCGATACCGCGTCTTCACTGTTAAGCCCTAACTTCATCAATTTCTCTTTCAAATTGATTTCATTTTTCTGAGCCGATTCGCAGGCTTCAGTAATCGGCTCCAAAACCTCAGATGCTACCCATTCGCTTCCATCCTCATTCAAGACCACCATATCGCTCGAACGATTAAACATGATACGGTAAGTCCCTTCTCCCCTTCACAGGGGTTTTTCAAGATTTTTATTCGGTTGTTGTGATACTTTCAGGAGCATTCACGATGCTTGCAGGATACCACTCATCCTGACTGCCCCCGATTCGGGTTTCTTTTTTGATGAACACATGGTCTTCCGTAAGTACAATTGCAACACGCATCTCTTTCGGCACCTTGATCTGATCAGCTAAAAGCTGATACAGCTCATGGTTATCTGTCAAAACATAGAAAGACGCATTTTTGCTGCTCAGTACAAGAAGAACGCTCAACGCTGCCATGTACATCAAATTGTAAGCGTCCTGATTCTGGCAAAATGCCGGGATTCCAATATAGACCTCATCACTGTCCGGAGTATGAATCTCGAAGTAGCTCTTTTTAGTTTCAATAGACATCAAGTCGGTTACTCCGTTCAGAACAAGACCGTTCATTAGGACGCTGACGGCTGCCATAGGCAGGGCATTATTATAATATTTCTGGACTGTGCTACACAAAGCAGGCATCTTGGGATTATTCTCTTTATCTTCCAGTTCAGCCGTGCTATACCCACAGCTCAAAAACAGGTCAGCAAGAGTAACCCCATTCTGAGGTGCCGATTTGTCAGGGTCAACCAACTTACTAAGTACCTTTCGTGACGGAGGACTGTCCGAAGGGATTTTTCCGTTCACAATCTTGGACACGTAAGATTTCGAGACCCCTGCCTCTTCAGCAAAGCTAGAGAGACTTCTTCCGCCAATGGCAAGTCTTACCAGTTCGGCAAGTTTACCAGTGTCAAAAGTTTCTGCCGCCATTTTCGTTTCTTCGTTAATCTTTTCCAACATATTTGTTTTACTTTACCTCCCGGAGGACGTGGCCGGAGGCATCCTTTCTGATCTCCGCATTTTCAAGCACCAGGATTTGGCGAATCAACCCAGAGACGACTCTCTTCGCTTGAAAACGGCCAGGACAGGTGCAGTCTGAAGAACCAGTCTTGAATCAAAATGAATCTGAGCCTGATTGAATTGCGGGCTGTACCCAGTGAGAGGAGCAGTACATCAGAATTAAACCACTCATACACTTTCCACTGTTTGAATCCCGGTTTTTTGAGTTCAGTAGGATGATATCTCGACCTCGCACCGGGATACCTCTGTCCATCGTCATCGGTGGACACATCTTCGGATTCCATCGGACTCACCTCATTTCATTTATAGACCCGACACACGGTGCCGAATCGCCCAAGATGCTCCAGTATTGATATCGGAGCATCTGCTGCTCTGTGTTCTCTCACCTTACACGAAGCGAGAAAATCCCCTTTGCTTCGTTCTGGTTGTCCACATTATAACACTGCCCGTGACGAATGTCAACAGTTTTGCTCGAAATTGAGCTTTAAGAAACGGCATTTTGTTTCCTATATCGAAGAAGAACCGTTTCTTCTGTTTCCTGGCGGATAACACATTCTTGGTTTCCTTCACGAGAGTAGTTTTCTGTCCGCTTACAAGCAGCTCAATATTTTTCACCTTTGCGTATTGATAGCAAAATATATTTGTGCTACACTAAGTTCAACAGGTGTGTTAGTTCCCGGAGTGGAGCTTCATGCACCCGCTCAGGAGGTACACATTATGAGCAAAAGAACAGGAAACGCATCCGTTTCCAGCACTGGCATCCAGTCACTGGAGAGCAAGTCAGCTGTTCACAGACCCCCGCAAGCATCTACACAGGAGTCCACCTTATCTTTCGGTGATGTTCTCCGCAAGTATCGATTGCTAAAAAAAGCAACTCTCCCAGAGCTTGCTGACCTTCTGGGAGTTTCCAGAAACACGATCATCAACTGGGAGAGCGACAAAACGAGACCCGACATTTCTGCGATTCAGACGCTCTGTCTACATCTGGACATTCCTTTATATGAGCTGTTCGGCATCACTGGGGATACCAAGTCACATCTCTCCGCGTGCGAAACTTCCCTTCTGGATGGCTATCGGCAACTCAGCACTGTCAACCAGAATGTTGTTACCGCTATGGTCGACAAGATGTTGGAAGAAGAACAAAACGCCTGCAACAGCTACCTCATCAACAACTTTTCTCTGCTTCCGCTGGAATCCACGCCTGCTGCCGCTGGTACTGGCTGCGCTTTCACAGACGCACCGCCAGAGTACCTATTTATAAAGAAGAACCGATACAGCACAAATGCGGATGCACTGATTCGCGTGTCCGGTGCAAGTATGGAGCCCCTCTATCATAACGGAGATTTGGTTTATGTCTGCTACACGCAGGCTGTGGATGATGGAGACGATGTCATCTGCTCCACCGTAGACGGTGCTGTCATCAAACGACTTCATGATCATAAGCTCCATTCGTTGAACAAAGACCTGCCTTTCGGCAAAAAGTCCGAGGACGATCATGTTGCTATCCTCGGCAAAGTACTTGGTATAGCATCAGAAGATGAGTTCGCCAGCGATTCTGATATTCCACAGCTCGAAGAATTAAAGGCTGCGGATGTCCGTGCCTTTAAGAAAAAATATGGTTTGCTGTAAACGGCTGATAATGCCAGCAGAAAGGATTCGCAAATGAAATACGTTCTTTATCGCTTTCCCAACGCTGTCCGCTATTCTGATACCTCTGACCCGGAACTCTATGGTTTCTTCAAGTTTCCCGTCCAAGGCCAGATCGTTGGTGTTGAGTTTGGTTCAAGCATCGAAGAAGTAACAGATGAACTCGTTCAGGATGTAAATGATGAACTGGCTGGGGCATATCCGAAATGTCAGGTGATGACCTACGCTCCCTCTGATGAAATGTTCGGTCTCGAAATTCTCACGAACGAACCTTTTAATTACGAAATGCACGGCGTGGTTGTGGATAAGAGCAAGCCGGTCAACATGACTATTTACTTTGGTGTAAAAGAGCTGAGCGAATAATATTTTTCCTTCGGAAGGAGGACTGCACCGTGAAGCCGATGCACACAAAACCCGAAAAAATCTATGTAAAGGTCGATTCCACCTTTGATGCCACCGGCTATATGCAGCCGACTTCCATCACATGGGCAGATGGCCGTACATTCTCAATCGAAACAGTGCGTGACTTCCGCCCTGCCGGAACCGCAGACAACGGTTACTCCGGTGACTGTTTTACTGTGCTCATCCAGGGGCAGGAAAAGCATCTGTTCTTTGAGCACCTTGATCCACGCTTCAATGGACGGTTAGGCCGGTGGTTCGTGGAACGGGTGGTACAATAAACGGGAGGAGCATCATGACTTTGATAGAAAAACTTAGCGATCTCGGTGGTATCGTTGACCGGGATGAAATGACGAAAGCGTGTTCAGAAATTCCAGATAAAGATCTTCGTCTGGCTCTGATGACACTCGCACTAACCTACAATCAGAACGTCAAGATAAACGAAGAAGTCTTTCAAAAGCAAAGCCGCGAGATTGAACAACTTCAGAAAGAGATAAATGAACTAAAAAAAGCAAAATAACGCACATCATAGAAGGGAGGAAACAGCACGATGCAACGCACATATCTTGCGATAGATCTTAAAAGCTATTACGCGAGTGCGGAATGCGCCGCTCGACACCTCGACCCACTTACCACAAATCTGGTCGTGGCGGATTCCTCCCGTACTGAGAAAACCATCTGTCTTGCTGTGTCTCCTTCCCTGAAAGCCTATGGCATTCCGGGTCGCGCCAGACTGTTTGAAGTCGTGCAGAAGGTCAAGGAGGTCAATGCGAATCGGTTAAGGGAAGCGGTACGACTAAGAAAAGCTGTGTATAAGGACGGCAAACCATCCTTCTCCTCTGCCTCCTATGATTCTTTATCCCTTGCCGCCGACCCGTCACTCGCTGTTGACTACCTTATCGCGCCGCCCCGGATGGCGTACTACGAAAAAGTGTCACGTCAGATCTACGGCATCTACCTCAAGTACATCGCCCCAGAGGATATCGTGGTGTATTCCATTGATGAGGTGTTCATCGATGCCACCTCATACCTTAGTCACTATCACATGACTGCACATGACCTCGCCATGACAATGGTTCGGGAGGTTCTCTACACCACCGGCATCACGGCCACTGCCGGGATTGGGACAAACCTTTATCTCGCAAAGTTGGCAATGGACATCACCGCCAAACACGCCGCACCGGATAAAGACGGTGTGCGCATAGCAGAGCTGGACGAGGATGCTTTCCGGTATTTGCTCTGGGACCACAAGCCATTGACTGACTTCTGGATGACAGGCCCCGGCACAGTAAAACGGCTCGAAAAGCATGGAATCCATACGATGGGTGAACTCGCAAGGTACAGCCTACACTACCAGGATACCTTATATAAAGAGTTCGGTGTGGATGCAGAGTTGCTCATAGACCATGCTTGGGGCTTAGAGCCTTGCACCATGAAAGACATAAAGGCGTACAAGCCGGAGACGAAGAGCATCAGCGAAGGGCAAGTCCTTGCCTGCCCTTACCCCTATGACAAGGCGCGGATCATCATTCAGGAAATGGCTGACAGCCTGGTGTTGCAGCTAACGGACGAGGGGTTGGTTACAGATTCCCTGACGCTGGATGTCGGCTACGACCGCGAGAACTGTGACAGTGGAAAATACCACGGTCCTGTCCACATCGACCACTACGGTCGCACGGTGCCAAAGGGCGCACACGGTAGCACACGGCTGGACAATCCGACCAACCTTGGAAGCATCCTGATTTCTGCCACAACTGAGTTATTCGAGAGAATAGCCGATAAAACACTGACCGTCAGAAGGATAACGATTGCCGCCAATCGTGTGGTCAAGGACGAAGGTGTCTTCCAAGTTGACCTGTTCACGGACACCAAAAAGCTGGAAAAAGAAAAGCAGCTGCAGGAAGTCATGCTGGGCATCAAGAAGAAGTTCGGTAAGAATGCTGTCCTGAAAGGCACAAATTATCTGGACGGAGCCACCATGAAAGAACGAAACAAACAAATCGGCGGTCATAAAGCGGAGTAAAGGAGATTCGAATGATTAAGGAAACCACTCCAGTAAGAATTACACAACTCATAGTAGATTTCTGCATTTCTATTACATCTGATTCATCACTGGAGTATATTGATGTCTGTCCTGCTCCTTTGGCTCTTCCCAATGAATGTTTTAATAACGTTCGGCAGATGGTCAAGCAGTATGGCGGTTCAATGTGTTTGGGTTGGGCGATATGGCAACGTGGAAATATGCTTCTCGATGCTGAAGCACACGCCATCTGGAGCACACCAAATGGGGAGCTTATTGATATAACACCGCACAGTCATAACGAGAAGCGCATACTCTTCTTGTTTGATTCATCCGTTTGCTATCAAGGAATTACAATTCCGAGTCACAGACAGGCTCTTACAAATTCTCCTTTGGTTGCAGAACTCATCCAGCTCTGCAAAGAAAGAGATCAAGCCATGCAGGCGTCTACTCTTGAGAGCACATATTCTTTACCTGCTGATTGGTATAATCGGGTTAGGGCATTGGAGTCTAGATTCGCACAGAACGCTGGTCGTAATGATCCTTGTCCATGCGGCTCCGGACTGAAGTACAAAAAGTGCTGTGGCCAATATCAATGATGCGCGGAGTGAGAACAATGGACTACAAGAACACATCGGAAGGAAGAATCGTAAGCCAGAAATATGCTGACCTTCTTCCCCTCTCCCGGCCAGAGCCAATCAAGCCTCGGATGGCGATATCAAACCGAGCAAAAATCTTCAGTCCCTTTGCTGCGCTCCGAGGGTATGAGGACGAGATTGCAAGCGAAGGTCGTGAACACACCAAAACACAGAGGATTGAGCTATCCGAGGATGGCAAAGAGCGAATTGGCACAAAGCTGATGCAGCTCCACAAAGGCTCATTTGCTACAGTTCGTTATTTTACGGATGGTTATTACGAAGATATCTCCGGGAAGGTCGAAAGTGTGGATGGCGTATACAAAGAGCTGAAGATGTCCACCGGGATGAAAAATGGCATCGGCAAAGAGCTACCAACGATCATCCCCTTTGAGGACATTCTGGAGGTGACGACAAAATGAACTACTATTTCTGTGACGCTTGCAAGTACTGCTTCCCTGCCGACACACAGCCTGACCGCTGCCCAGACTGCGGAGCACAAATATATAAGGGGAAGCCAGCGGTACGCCTAGCGAGTAAAATTGAAATAGAGGAATTGCTCAGAATACGAGCAGAAGATAAGGACCACACACATGAATCGAACTGAATTTGAACATTTCATATTAGAGCATTACGATATAACACCAGATTATCCTTGGATGAAATATCCAAACTTTGCGGCTTTCCGTCACATCAAGAATCAGAAATGGTTTGCGCTGGTTATGGACGTCCCCAAAAATAAGCTGGGACTGCAAGGAACAAGCTCCATTAGTGTGGTCAACTTGAAGTGCAGCCCCATATTGATTGGTTCATTACGTTCCGAACCGGGATTCTTCCCTGCCTACCACATGAACAAAGACGGTTGGATTACTGTAGCACTGGACGGCTCTGTATCAGACGAAAAGGTTAAAATGCTTTTGGATATGAGCTATGGGATGACTGCGCCAAAGGTGGAGACCATTCCAATAATTGTGTAAACCTCCGGAGAGGTGTAAAATAGAAGCATCAGGATGGAGGAAAAAATATGTCCCGAAAGAATCGAAGCCCGGAAGAAAAAGCCCGCAGAGCAAAGATCCGTGAATTGCTGCAGATGGCGAATATCGACAGCATGGACGACATTCAGGACTTGTTCAAGGAAACCATTGCCGAATTCATGGAGAATGGTCTGGAGGCTGAACTGGATGAGGATCTTGGTTACAGCAAATACGACTACAAGAACAAAGCTACGGACAACAGCCGGAACGGCCACAGCAGCAAAAATCTGCGGACAAGTTTCGGCGATGTCGAGGTTTCTGTTCCCCGTGACCGAAAAGGTGAGTTTGAACCGCAGCTTCTGAAAAAGAATCAGACCAGCATCAGTCAGGATATCGAAGAGAAGATCCTGTCCATGTATGCGAAAGGCATGACGACCGGCGACATTGAGGCGCATATTCAGGATATCTACGGGCTGTCTGTGTCTGACACTACGGTAAGCCGGATCACGGATAAGATCCTGCCTGTGGCGAAAGAATGGCAGCAGCGGCCTCTGGAATCGATCTATGCCGTAGTTTTTCTGGATGCGATCCACTACCATGTCCGTAGTGAAGGGCAGATTGTAAAGAAAGCAGTATACATTGCCATCGGCCTTAATCTGGACGGCCGCAAAGATGTTCTGGGCATGTGGGTCGGCGAGAATGAGAGCGCAAAGTTCTGGGCGACCGTACTGAATGGTCTGAGGAATCGGGGCGTAGAGGATATTTTCATCGCATGTACAGACAATTTGACTGGCTTCGACACAGCCATCCGTGCAGTGTTCCCGGAAACGGAGATTCAGAACTGCATGATTCACCAGCTGCGGAATTCCAGCAAATACGTTTCTTACAAAGACCTGAAGGCTCTCATGTCCGATCTGAAAGCCGTGTATGCAGCAGTGGACGAGCAGGCCGCTCTGGACGCTTTGGAGACTTTCGCGCAGAACTGGGACAACAAATATCCCAAGATCTCAAAGTCGTGGCGGGAAAACTGGGCTAATCTCAGCACCTACTTCAAATATCTTCAGGAAGTCCGCCGTCTGATCTATACCACGAACACGATCGAAGGCTTTAACCGGCAGCTGCGGAAGGTCACAAAATCCAAGAGCGTTTTCCCGACGGACGACAGTCTGCTGAAAATGCTGTATCTGGCGATGATGGATATTACGAAAAAGTGGACAGGTCGGCGGCAGGACTGGAGCCGCATCCATGCGCAGCTGTCCATCTATTTTGCTGAGCGGATGCCGGATTAACACCTGCTGTGGAGGATTGTCAAGGGTATATGAACGGCTTCGCCGCCCTTGACATTCCCCCTTGCCGGCGTTATGTTGTTGTTAAGGCGACAGCCGGTTTCGCCGTCTGCCGCCTCATATTAAAATTGCTCTTGTTTTATAGCTGTCTGGACTTTACACAAAATTTGGGAAAGACCCCAAAGGTGCGCAAGAAAAAGGAACCAAAACCCAAAACCAAAGGCCGAAAATATCCTGAGTCCTTCTTCAAAGATTTATCGACACTTGCGAAAGACGATTTTCTCCTGCCCCAGACAAAGTCAGACGTTGAATATGCAGACTATCTAATATCTCTGATTGCAACTTCTGAGTCTTCCACACCTTCTCCTGCCATAAAAGTTATGATTACGAAAGTCTTAATCGATTACTACAAAAACAATAAAACACTCACGCAAATCAGTAACGAAATCAATCGTTCTTTCAATCGTACTTTCAGTCTTAAAAGAACTGGGCTGGCAATTACACTTAGGAAACTACGAACCACAAGGAATCCATGCTGCATAGATGAGTATGAAAAAGCAATAGCAAAGCGACTCAGCGAAAATCAGTACAAGTACAGAATCATGTCCGGTGAGCTTTTGTTCCCAAACTCGCCAGTCGGACTTCTAAACTTACCCACCCAGCTTCTGAGCAATCTAAATAAGAACAATATTGATACCGTTGCGCAGCTTATGACCTCGACTGGAAATGAACATCTTTCCGGCATTCGTGAAAAATCATGGGCCGCCATCAAAGCCGTGCAGGCGGAAGTTACTCAGCGGATACAGCCAGAACCGCTTGAGGGCATAGAAAAGTTTTTCAGACCGTAAGGGATTGAAATCCAACTATCTGGAAACGGCAAAAGATGTCGGCTCGACAATGCCGAGCCTGATGTTCATCGCAGAACACTGGCAGGATATCGCAAAGCCTTTCGTAGAAACACAACTACCCGGCTATAACACCTACGTCATGGGTGGACACCTAATGTTCTATGAATACCCTGAGAATACCCTGAAAAGTGGAATGGCGTATTGGAAGATTTCTTGAATAAGCTGTAATGATTCTTACCGTCTGTGGTTCATTATCCACAGGCGGTATTTTTATTTCTTGGGTCTCTGATCCTTGGCAGTTCCCGCCGCCTCAATAAGTCCAAATCTCAGAAACAGACTATAAATGTATGTCACTCCCCGGATATCGCCCAGTGCCTTGGGTCTCTCTACTTTTATCCTCCCGCCCTTCACCTTTTCAAAAGCAAGCAGTACCGAACTCCATGCCAGACTTTTACTAGTTTCTCGGCAGTCGATCCATATTTCTCTTGTGAATGTGCCGTTTCTTCCCCTATGCAGTTCGTAAGTAAAAGGCAATCCGGAATAAGTCCAGAACTTCACACTAGCATATACCACAACAGCATTCCAGAGGTTCTCCTCTGTTCGTTCTTTTTGCAGTTGCTTGACAGCTCTGTATCTCCGCTGCCGCTCTGCTCCGACACTGATCTTCTCTTTTTCTGCTGTACTTGGGAAGTACACACCTTTATTATATGGCAGGTAGGAGGTAACCGAGGCTTTGGAAAGGTTAAGCGCCTTTACGGTTGAGAGTATGGAGGTTTTGTAGTCTTGTGTTTCTCGGTACTCCTCAAATGTATCTTGTACCTTCTCCGCCACTTCCGATTCATACACACCGGCTGTGATGAGGAGCTTCCGGACTTTGATAGGGTTTAAGTTCAGCGCATCGCCGATGGCCTGCAAGGATATCTCAGAATCATAAAGCGCCACAGCAGCACCCATCTGCTCTTTCAGATTTTTCCCGGCATCGTACTCTGGCTTCAACTTCTTCCGGCCACCGCCGGGCTTTCTTGTTTTCTTCATTTACTCATGCAGTTCCAGCGGCAATCCATCCGGGTCATGGAAGAAAGTCATCTTCTTGCCGGTATAATCATCCCCACGGATCGGCTCACATTCAATGCCAACTTCCGCCAGATCTTTCACCGTCTGCTCCACACTCTCTACACAAAATGCAAGGTGACGCAACCCACAGGCTTCCGGGCGGTTCACACGCTTCGGCGGATTTTCCTCTGCGAAAAGCTCCAGTTCCGTGTGTTCATTGACACGCAGATCCAGCTTCCAGTCCTTACGCTCCGGGCGATAATTTTCTCGGATAACAGAGAATCCCAACTTGTCCACATAGAAATCCTTTGCTGCCTCGTAGTCAGATACAATGATTGCAATATGATGTATTTTTGATAAGTTCATTATTCTCACACTCCGTTTCTTTTATTTTCGTTATAAACTATATAGAAATCTTCAAAAAACGCCGTGTGAACTTCTGAAGTTCAGTTTGTCCACACGGCATCTTATTACTTTAACTTCTCGATAATATCGTCAGCACTGACACCCTTTGCCAGCAGCTTTTTCACGAGATTTTCCGCTTCGTTCTTCTTCGCTGCCTCGGCGGCTTTCTGATCGGCAGTAGCTTTCTTGGATTCCAGCTTCGTCAGTTCTTTCTGGGCCGACTTGAGAGCAGTCTTCTTCTCTTTCAGGTCAGCTTTCAGTGTGTCGATATTGGCGGTAATAGACGTGATTTCAGCAGTCATGGAAGTAATAGATTCTTGCTTCTCTGCAATCTGGAATGCATAGTCTGTGGTGTTCTTGGGACGCTTTTTGCTGCCTTTGGTTCTGGCCATAAGATATCAACCTTTCTATTCTGTATTGTGGTTTTAGTATAGCACTCTGAAATTGCGCAATCAATACTAACCCGGTACAAGTCCACAGTCTTTCGTAAAGGCTTGTATTTCATACTTTTGTGGGCTAATATTGCAGTCCTTTCGATCCCAGTCGAATCTAATAACAACCACATCAAAAGATTCCTTATAGCGTTCACCAAAACGATTTTCTAAAATAAACTCAAAATTAAGTGTTTTACCCTCTATGCCAGAAAAGAAAGAGCTTCCTGCATAGAAACAAACTCTTCGACTTTCTTCTGCCGGGATGCCAAGAGACGTGCCATTACGATTACTCACACATATCCTCCACCGTTCTCCGCTTGAACTCATTGCGCCATGATAGCGAAAAACTTCATACGATTGTGTTGTGTTTGTCAGTTCTAAGATTAATGCCACTCGACTCCCCGCGTTATCCGAACCAACCTGATAGGCAATCGTTCGGCGTTTATCTTCAAATTCTGCTGGAATACCTTTGCATCCTTCCCAGTCAGTCACAAGGAAAAATGGCCTAATTTCCACTTTGGATTGCTCTTCTTCAAGTTTCAATACACGCTCAGACATTTCATTCGCTTGTTTCGTTAATTTATTTGCTTGTTGGGTCGCTTGAAGCGATAGTTCCGCCAATTTGTTTGATTGCTTTGCTGCCTCGTTGGACTGTGCTGCAAGATCATTAGATTTCTGTGCAACCTTATAAGATTCTTCTGCTAAGTCATTGGCCTTTTTTGCTGCATTATTTGCTTGTTTGGACAGTTCATTCGCCTGCTCCGCAAACAGATTAGATTGCTGTGCTAATTTGTCTGCCATTTGATTTGCTCGTTCCGTTTGTTTATAAGCTATCACTGCTAGAAGAATCGTAGCCACGGACGATATACCAGAGCCAATATACGACAGCATCCCATCCGCTGTTATTAACGATGGTATCTGAGGTGAAGACAGGTGAACAATAAAAGCGGCAACACCCAAGACAAGCACAGCAACTACAATAATTCCAATTAACGGCCGCATCAGCCTAGACTGTGATTTCTTTTCAGCTTGAGGCTTCATTTTGATATCACACATGATTTTTCCCTATTATTTTTCCTCTGCATCTTAGCCACATTCTGATGTGTTGCCTGCTGCCCACCACGAAGAGGTGTGCAAAGTTTCGAGCAGCGTAGGCTGTACTCATGTACAGCCGTCAGATTTTACCCTACCATTGTGTTATCCCAACACACGATGATTCACACAACACACAATGGAGGTAAAATCAAAATGAAAAGTAAATACGATTGGTTCGACGATAACTGGAATCCGGATTTCAAGCTATCCACCATCATCCTTGAACTGCTTCTATCCCCTACCTACCGCTGGCCTATGCGCGTTACCAAGGTTCACATCTATAAAGACGAGACTGCATACGCACCGTGTCCTCGCTGCAAAGGAATTATTGACCGTGAATACCAGTTTTTCTGCGATAGTTGTGGACAACGTATCGACTGGTTTGGACTTGATGACGCCAAAGAAGTGTACATAGGTTGGAGCGGGCCTAGGGACGATGAAGAAGAAGATGAGGTAGACTGAGAGCCACGATTTCCCGTGGCCCCCATAGTGGCGTTGTTAAACTCAGTATATCACAGATCCGAGAGCAAGTCAGCCCTGTAGTGAAGTTTTTCTGATATTTTTTGAAGATTACATTATTCGACCTATTGGTCATAAGTGATATTGTATTCAATCCTTATAAGATATATTTTTTAAGAATGGGTATTTGGTACATAATCCAAACTCCTACGAAAGAGACTATCACAAAAATAATCCAGAACACGAATGTCATTGCCGGATAAAAAGTGTCAAATGTTACTGGCGTGATTTTCAGAAATTTATACACAAAATTAATGAATACCGGATGTATCAAATATACGCCAAAACACAGTCTATCTATCTTCCAAATAAAATCTATCTTATCTGATTTAACACCCATAAAAAGGCAAAAAACAGCAATCGAAAGCACTGCAATCATTGGAGAATTATATCCGAGGAATTCCTTGCTTTTGGGATAATAGCATATACTTCCAATCGCAACAACAACAATTGCAAAGACAATCACACCAATGCAAAAATGCTTTTTATCTAAAAGCCAAGATTTTATAATCGTAATATATCTTCCCGCTAATACATAGAAAACAGCAAATCCAGCAATAGGAATTTCAAAAGCAATTGTTGCTCCTAAAATTTTATCAACCGACTTTACAACGAAGTTGAAGATAAATACTATGCTTATTAAATAAAGAAGTGTTTTCTCATCCGAATTATTCACGAATGCTTTTAACATTGGAAGAACAAAATACAATCCTATTAACGCATACAAATACCACAAATGACTCCAGCTGTTTCCATTAATCACATTTATAGTCGCTTCCAAAACACTTTTAATTGTTATTGATCTTGTATTAAGTAGAATCTCTAACATCGAGAACGGGATGCCAAATACAAACAACGCCAGTAGAATTCTCTTCACATATTTTCTAATACAATCGCCGTATGTAATCTGTCGATTAGGGTCAAGAAGTAATGCACCTGTAATCATCAGGAAAACTGGAACAGCCCAATTCATCAAAAGATTGTTCGTTGTAAAAAACGCTATTTGATTTTTTGTCAAAAAGAACTGCTCACTATTGTTTGAAAGCGTGTTATTAGTATGCAAAAAAACAACGGCTATTGTTGCCGTTATTCTCAAAAGTGAAATATCCACTTGCTTGCTTGCTTGCTTGCTTGCTTGCTTGCTTGCTTGCTTGCTTGCTTGCTTGCTAAATTATCCATTTTCTTCTCCATTCTGTCAAGCATAATAATGCAAATACCAGCCAATTACATTGGTCTATTTTATGCACGGTAGCTCCCAATAAATATTTACATCTATTGTTTTCATTCAGTGGCTTATTGAACACTCATATATAGAAAAAGAGCCACGTTCTCCCATGGCCCCAAACTCTGAGCCAGTTTGTCCAAGTATATCACAGATTCAAGAACAAGTCATCCTTATAGCGAGAGCTTTCTGACATTTTCTTGAAGATACATTTACTGAGATTGCATTGTTTACCTTAATATTTACACTTTATAGAGTTCAAATTGTTTTCCAATCATCGCACTATTTTATTTTTCAAGCCACCAACAAGTTTCATTACCTTATCTTTATAAAATATTAGGTTAATAGTTATCATTATAATAAGCCATACGATGGCCACTTCGATTGCATTGATTACCCACCCAAAATAGCTTACCGTCATCATCGAGAATCTCTGACTTGCAATAGCGCATAGTACAACTGTAACAATATCAACCGCCATCTGCTTCAAAAAACTAGAAAACGGCCAATGGATAAGATTTTTTGAATCATACCATGCCATCCAAACTGTCTGATATCCCATAGCGAGAAGTGTACCTACAGCAACTCCTATCAACCCCCACGCCTTGACAGCAAGAACCGACACAACAACGTTAATAGCAGCCGCAATTATGTAATTATTCTGCGTTTGTTTATAGTGACCCGCCGCTAATATCATAATATTATATGGAAGCCGCAGACAATGTCCAGCATTCGCTGCAACAATCAACGCGGCAAATAGTGGTTGAATATAATTTGCATCATCAATGCCTAGCGTGTACACTCTCACAAACGGAACTATAAGTACTGATGTAACACCAAATACAAAAGTAGTTCCCGTATGAATAACCCATTCAGTCCACGAAAATGTAGTCTTTAATGTATCTAGTTCTTGTTTTGCCCACAATTCTCCAATCAATGAGGTAATCCCATTCGTCATTGACATAAATAATTGTTTAACGCCCTTAACAACAAGAAAATAGACGGAATAAATCGAAACGTCAGATAGACTTGCAAACAATGTCAAAACTATCGTATCTGTTCCATCTAAGACAACCGCCGCAATATGCTGCGCTATGCCATTCCATTTCTGCGGAATAGGTTCTTTTGCATAGCTTATTTTTTTATCAATAATATAGTGCCTTTTTACATACAAATGAACAAGGAAAGGCTGTAATAAATATATTAGTGATGTTGTTAGCTTTACAATTTGAATATTGCATCCTATCAATATCAAAATGAAGCATGCCGCGGTATTGCAAATTACCGCTACAGTTTGAGCAATATATTGAATATACCCTCTCTGATCCGCCACAAGCAAAAGTCTATTTACTATTCCAAGGAAATACTGAGCAAATGAACTAATCGATATCGCAATAATCAAAGTTGCTGTATAAACAAATCCGAACTGTCTCCCCGCAAAGAAGGGATAACACACGACCAGAAACGTTACATAAATCAGTAATATTTGTCCAATTCGAGTAAAGAACTTATTGGCTGATGCAATTATCTTACTGACATCTTCGATTCGTTTTTCTGCCAGTGGTTTATACAATGCGGACTGTACAACGGCGCCCACTCCCAATTCCAGAAAAGAGATTATCCCCAAAAATTGCGATATTGAGTTTACTAAGCCATTAACCTCTGAGCCGAACGCATTTAATATTAGCCTTGGCAAAATAAACCCGCATATTATTGTCATTATCTGATATAACAATGATGATGCCGTATTATACAGCAATCGTTTCTCTCTCATATTACCATCCTTCATAAACTAGTATTTTTATCTAATCTCATCTAGGATCGGGATCGCTTAATCTGCTACAATATTGAATCAGTTTACCTTCAGTTAAATATTGTTTTTTCTGTTCTACTATCTCTGATTATTCTATGTCTTACTTAGGTAGTTTTATCCATTCTCCAAGTTTTTCGTCCCATTCAGATGGATTAAATCCTTCAAATCCACTTGCCGGATAGAATGTCATTTCGCCAAAATATACTCTATTCTTATGTTCATAAAAATCAATTCTTACAAATGGAATATTTTCAGCCAACTTGGCTGCCAATTCTTTCATCAATTCATATTGACATGGACACTTGATTTCATGATCTGTGTTGCCATGAGCCGGTCTTTGAAGTTCTAAATGATTCCAATTTTCATCATAGAAATCTTCTTTTAGTCCATTCTTTGTGAAACGATCGCTGCAAACAAGCGTCATCCGTGGTTTCCCATTAAAGCAAAATATCTTATAATCCTGAAGATTATCGTCAATATACTGTTCTGCAATTATTCTATGTTTCACATTTCTATAAGGCCATTCACGTCCATTTAAATAGTAATCCTTATGTAAATTTTCGGTTAGTTTCTTGCGTGCTTTTTTAAAATCAAAATTCGACTGGTCTTTACAAATCACTACTCCCCCACTATCATGCGTACATTTTAGTACAAAAGTGCGTGGCAATGTAGAGAAATCTATTTCATCAAACTTGTTCCAAACTCCAAAAGTAGGTATAACGTATTTTTCACCTATTATGTTTGCTACATACTCTTTGACAGCATATTTATCTACCATAGTAGTATAAATCATTTTTCTATCATTGAGTTTTAACCACTGTAGTTTTTCATTAAAGGTCTTTGGCTCTTTTAGATTCAATTTATTTCCAAAAGAACTATAATATGCACTTCTCAAAAAAACAGAATCTGGAATAACAATTCCTAGCCCTTTATTTTGAAGGGCAATTGGAATTAACCAAGGTTGCCTTATATACCGATTCAGCTTCATGACATTCACCTATATCCAATCTCATTATACAATCACACAACCCGCTATCACAACATTTTATTTTTATGTGATGTTAATGTCCGCCATAACTTTTTATTCAAAACAAATCGCCTTTATGTGCAACAATTCGAAATTTAGGATTATGATACTCATCATTTCCTAGATTTCCAATATCATCTATGCTATATCCATTTTTCCACAATACATAAGGTAAAGATATTTGATCTCGTCCGCCTCCTGTTATACAAAATTCCTTCCACCATTCATCCATGATTTTTCTTGCATTTTCATTATGTAAATCCACAACTATGATTGTTGCCTCCAATAATCCGAAGTCCTCTGGAAATCCTTCTTTATGATACTTTTCGGTTTGTTTCCTTATGGCAGAAATATTTCCTCGATGATTATACTCGCACCACAAAGCATTTTTATAAGCACAGTTCATGGTAGCATGTCTATGCATTGCAATACCCGACTTCGAATTTCTTGCCACTGCAAATAGTGAAGAGGTATCTGATATCAATTGGACATTGCCATCAATATATATAGAAAAGTTATATTCGTGGAACAATTCGAATGGATGAAATTTATAAAATCTGTTTGCACTATTGTTTTGAGGCGAAACAGCGACTTTATCTATCATTCTTGACTTCCATATATTTGTTTTTTCCAAATCATCCGTACTGCTATTTGTAAATAAAATATAATCCAAACATGGATCAATATACAACGGATTTTTAGGTACATCATAGCCGTCTGTAATACATGTATATGCAACACCCGTCAACCCTTCTGGTGCTGGGTCTGCATATTTAACATTCTCAGGGGGTATATAGTTTGAGATACTATCAACTTTCTTTTTGATTTCTTTATTTCTAAGATATTTTAATACAAACGAAAATATATGCTTTGGAAACGCCTTTTTGAATCTCTCTAGTCTCTGTCCATTTCGATATGCGCTACTTTCTGTAAGATAAATTCTTTCCAAATTTAAGTTTTCTAATGCTTTTAATACAGCTTTATCATACATCAGATTCATCTACCCTCTCTTTTTTAAACCATAGTCTTAATATAAGGAAAGAAAGCCAATATTGTTCAAGGACAAATTCCCATCGCACAAATGACTTCACAATACATTGAATCAACAACAAATAAAAAGCTAAATACTCCACTCTCTTTGTTTTTGCTTTTTTATAAGATTTTTCTACTATATAGCCGAAAATCAGCGTTCCTGCAAAGACTCCAATTTCTCTAAAGTCAAGATAAAAAGCAAAAAACATACTTACATAGGCGTTATATTTTTGTCCAGGGAATATATAAACAAATGAATCAACTAAATTATAATTATAAAGAGTTGCCGTCGCATACGCTGGCAAAGAAATGCCCACACGTTTAAGGACTCTCGTTACAAAGCCCATAAATCCTAATACATATGAATTGCCAAAAGAGTACGCGTTTACAGCATCTATTCTCTTTGTCCAAAAATCAAGTAGAGGTATTGGAATTGAAAAATAGCCATAAATCGATTGTGCGTATGAAAAAGTTTCGTTTTCCCACCTATAAACAGATAAATAAACCAAAACTAGGCAGATTCCCACTATGCCTAATAGGACAACTCTTTTAATTTTTTTCTTTGTTCTACGATCAATATTTTTTCCAATAATAAAATAGCATAGAATAACATCTGCAATAATATACAGTAAAGCAAATCTGCCAAATTTTGAAAAAGTGTAAAGTCCCGCAACAGCCAAAGCCATCGTTGCTAACGGCGTCATCTTACCTTTACCTGTGATTTCAATAGCAAATATTGGTATTGCTGCTCTCATTACTGGCTGGGCTATATACAATTCCAATTGTTTTACTAGCGTTGAACCAAAAATTGCAGTTAACGCCATTCCACTTACTGTAGTCGTTCCGGTTTCTCTATAGGATTCCCGGATTGTTGCCGTATCAAAACCAGCAAGAAGCAACCCCAAAACCTGTATGGACATCAGCAAATAAATCGCTATCGCAGCCCAGAGAAATGCCATTATAATTTTAGTATTATACTGGTATAAATATTTATTACTGATTCCAATTGCAGAAAATTCATACCGCGAACTTACTTTTGTCTTTTTTGCAAGCATATATCCGCAAAAAAAGCCAATGTTTCCAAGTAGCACAATTAAGAACACATTTTCAGAATAGTCATACATTCCAAAAAGTTTCAACTCTGCCAAGAAACAAATCGCGAACCACATGCCGCAAAATATAGTTAGTGGATTAGACCAACTTTTTTCAGATATAGCACTAATAAGTATCATTAATGCAATAAAAAAAATCGTTATTACTGATTGCATATTTCCTCACAGCGTACTAGACTTCATTCATAAATTTTATCCTATAACATCGCCCTTGCGGTTAACCTCTGCTTTATGTTGGTAGCCCTTCAATCTATTGTTTATACTCACGATTTTTCTACATGCAAAAGGGGGAACCAAGAAAAAAGGATATAACTGCACCCAAACCTTCGGATACATCCATGTACATTTAAGCACATTTTTTATTGATGATTTATGTAATCCTGCAGCTCGTTCCTTTATTATTGTTCTTTTAAAGATAAAACAAATTCTCCAAACGAATAATTTATCTAACTGTTTTTTGCTGTATCCGTGTTTCACCGCAAATTTCAACATTTCTTTGTAGGTGATTCCATCCACCCTTCCCGAATCGAAGTTGGATATTATGCTATAAATGCCCGCTCCAATACATGGAACACTAATCACTCCGAGATTTCTGTTTCCATAGTCAGAACAAAGGATGTGTATATAGCTTTGCAACCAATTTGTCTTTTTAAACTGATCGCAATTACCGATGCTCCTAAAAGCATCAGTTAGGCAAATGAAACAAGATAGGAATCCCCACATTCGCCCTGCATAATTCATAAATTGGACTTTATCTGTAGTAACGAACATGGAATTATCATATATTGCTCCCGAATAGAATTCACATTCCAGTTCATTTTTGTATGTTTCATGGAAGCCTTTTGCATTTAAATAAACCAGCGACATACTCTCATTATTGTTCAAAAATGACAATATAAGCGAAAGTTTATTTTCCATTAGAATATCATCGTCAGACAAAAGTAATGTATATTTTCCTTCTGCCAGTTCTAAGCACTGAAGGAAATTTGAATCAGGTCCAATATTTCTATCATTACGGATATATTTAATCATTGGATATGTGGAACGATAACTCTCAATAACTGATTTTGTGTTATCTGTTGATGCATTATCAGAAATTAGAACTTGGACTCGTGCATCACATTGCGGCAATAACACATCTAGCATCTTTGAGATTGTTTTACTACCGTTATAGGTCGGGATGGAAATCGTTAATAAATATTTATCTTTCACCTATGTTTCTCCATTTTATTGCAGTATTCTTTTATTATATACTAAAATTATCGTATAACGTAAAACTGTTTTAGTTATCACTTATCAGAAGGCACAAATAAGTTGAAAGTCACTCGTTTTTCCACCATAATTGCGGTCTAATGTTGTTGTAAACAATATTTGCCATATCACATAGCAACTTTTGCGGAATAAGATGCCATAATTTATATCGTGCAATCTGTTTTCTCGACCTATTATCACTACCTAGCATTGGCCACGGTGTCTTTTTCTTGTAATCGCAATATTTATTTGTAAGCGGATGATCACAGCCCTCTATCCACGGACGACTTAGCATATAAAAATTCCTTGTAAAGTGAATAATTGCCGGCTCTTCCTTTGCCTCCAAAACTTCTTGGTATGTGTAAAAAGATGTCGGGTTTCTCCAACGCAACAAATTCTCATAATCGAAGGCATAAAAAAGCGTATATGTATTATATCTCGGGTGTAATTTTGCTATCTTTCCTCGGCAGCAGTAGTTCATTAATGTCTGCTCAAAGAAAAATACATTTCCATTTTTTGTTTGAATAACATTTTTAATTCTATCTTCTACCTTCTGTGCTCTCCATTTCTTTAAATCAACAAGAAAAACACCCGCATTGCAATAGATTTGATTGTTTGATAATCCAAACTGGCTAGAATAAGCTTTCAGATTCATACAATCTGCAACACCTGCCAGAATATTATCACCCATATCCATATTCCACAGTTCTGATAAATCATCAAGAACAAGTGTATCACTATCCAAACACAATACACGGTCAACTGATTGTGGGAGCAGTTGACCGATGCACATTCTCACATAAGAGTGTCCCATTTGGTATTTGTCCTTAAATGGGTACTGAAATATTTCGCACGGATCAGGGGCCGGGATAAAATCAATTTCTCGATGATATCTCGATATCAACGTTATAAGCTGTTTTTTTGTTTCATTTTTAATTCCATCGTCCACTAAATAAAAATGAATTAAATCGCACGACTTATTATTCTCCATCAATGATACCATTGATGTTGCCGCCACATTTGCGAATAGATCGCTCGAAAAATAGAATACATTCACAAAAAATTCTCCTGTTCAATGATGCGTCTAATGCCCTCTCTAAAGGATGTTATATTTTCCCATCCCGTATCTTGTTTAAGCTGCGTTACGTCCGCTTGCAAGTGCATAACTTGTTTTTTCCCATATGGAATCGCACCAAGCGCAATTTCCGCTTTTGCGTTTACAGAATTTTTTATATCTTTTATATATTCTGCAAGCGGTCGAGCTTTTCCGCTACCTAAAACATATACCTTACCATCACATCCTTTTTCCCCAAGAAGGCGGAACGCATTTGCTGCATCCCCGCTGTATAGATAATCCCACAGTTGCTCTCCCTTTGTAAATTCGGGCACTTCGCCATTTTTCAATTTAAGAATGGTAGACATAACCATGCTCTGTGTGCCATCATTAGGACCGTATACGCTCAAAATCCGCACCCAGATATGTTCCATCCCCAGTTGATGTGCATACTCGCGTGTCATTTGGCCTGCGCACAGCTTTCCAATGCCATAACCCATCTCCGGGAACGTAGGCGTATCCGGCCTTAAAAGTCCTTCAACTCGACCATATTCAGCTTGACTTCCTGCACCAATGAATAGCTGGCAACCAAACCGTTTTGCCGCTGCCACGGCATCCAGCGCATAGCGGACATTTTGGTTTTGCAGGTACATGTCATTTCTAGCTGCTCCAGTAGTTCCCGCCCATGCAAAATGATAAAACACATCATAATTCTTCCCTGTATCATTTTGCACTGTCTCTAATTCATTCAGCGCACAATACTTTATTGTGACAAGTTCATGCGAAGGGATTTGAACATTTCGCTTTGAGCCTTCCCGACAAAATACTAGAACTTCAATATTATGCGAGATCAATTCCTTTATTAAGGCCGTTCCCACTGCACCAGTTGCACCTGTTATAATTGCACGTTTCATAGCTTTCCTCACTCTTCCGGCATCATCGGGATAAACATCTGCGCCGCCAATTCCTCACGCGGCAGGAACGGTGCCAGATCTTCCAGCGGGGGGCTGACCAGTGTGCCGTCCGGCAGGCGTTTGGTGCTGCTCTTCGGCTCCCAAACCTGCTTTGTATCGGTGAAAATCTCGCAGAACACCGGCCCGTCCAGTGCAAGCACTTCATCCACAACCTGCTTCATCTCGGCGTTGCTGTGCGCACTATAATACGGGTAGCCGAACGCCTTGGCGATCTTTTCAAACTCCGGGAAAGACAGGTCCCCGCTCTCTGGGCCGATACCAACTTTGCAGTGCTCTTTGAAGAGGTTGTTCTGCGTCAAGCGAATGGAGTGGTAGCCGTTATTGTTGATCAGGAAAATCTTAATCGGAAGGCGGTTTGTCAGAACGGTCTGTAATTCCTGCAGGTTCATCATAATAGAACCATCGCCTTCCAGACAGATCGTGGTCCGGCGGCCGCCGCCGATGCAAGTGCCGATAGCGGCCGGCAGGCCGTAACCCATGCTGGCAACAGCGCTGTTATTGGCCATGCGGCTGCCTTTCTGGATGACATACGCCTGATTGCCTACCACACAGCAAGCGCCGTTGGACACCGCTGTCAGGCTGTTTTCCGGCAGGCGGCTACTCAGGTATCGGACAAACGCATAGACATTGGCTGTCTCGCCGTTTTCCTCCCACTGGCGGGGCAGAACCGCAGGGTACTCTTTTTTCCAGCGCTGGCAGGTTGCAAGCCACTCGCCGCCCGCATTCACGGGGGCAACGGCCGCTTTGTCCAGCTTTGTCAAAAAGTCCTTTGCATCGGCCCAAACCGGCATTTCAACGTGCAGGGTGGGCTTTTTCAGCTCCGCCTGATCGATGTCCACCATAATAACTTCTGCGGCGCGGGCCCAAGTTTTCCAGTTATAGCCCACCTGACGGATGGAGATACGGGTGCCCACCGCAAGAATCAGGTCCGCATTCTGGATGGCCCAGTTGCCGGGCCGGTCGCCCATGTTGCCCGCGCGCCCGCAATACAGCGGGTTGTCATCTTCAATCAGGTCCACTGCGTTCCAGTAGGTAACAATCGGAATGTTCAGCTTTTCAGCCACCGCACGGAACGCCGCATAGCCGCCGGACAGGCGGATTCCGTAACCCGCATGGAAAACCGGCCGTTTGGCATTCTTGATTTTTTCAAGAACGGTCTGAATCATCGCATCATCCACCGGCGGGGGCAGCTGTGCATCATCTTCTGCCGGGTCATAGCCGCGCAGATCATCCGTTTCAATATAACTGCCCTGATAGTTGACCGGAATATCCAGCCACACTGGGCCGGGACGCCCGGTGGTTGCCAGATGCCACGCCTTTTCCAGCAGATAGCGGATATCCGCAGGAT
>OGYJ01000035.1_pt1 | contig 106520 bp, 82 predicted proteins | sample 1576531 | NCBI WGS metagenome assembly OGYJ01 (sample SAMEA3541574, study PRJEB24748) | human gut metagenome | biome: human gut; feature: human-associated habitat; material: faeces | place: China | collected 2012 | reverse complement strand
ACCCGTACGTCAGTTTAGCAAACTGGTGGTTTCAGCCACTCACCCAAACTTCCTTAGTAACCAACATTCTTCTCAAATGCGGTGCAAATGTATGGTAAACTTTTGGACTATGCAAATCTTTCCTGCATAATTTTTTCCTCATTTTCGCAAGAAAAGAGATAACACGTTAACACTCAAAATCTAATAAAGCAGAAAAAAACAATAAAATCAAGCTTTCGCCATCAAACATTATTTTATAAAACTCTTACTTACCCATTTCATGCTATACCAACGACGCACAAAGATAGCACCCCGAATGTTTTCATCCAGCAAAAACGCAATCCACATACCGCAAATTCCCCAACCAAACGGAATACCAAACAAATATCCAAGCCCCACAGCCACGCTCCACATCACTACCAGTCCCACATAGAACGGATAATTTACATCTCCCGCCGCACGCAAGGCATTGGTAGCGAAAATATTGATAGGACGCCCTATCTCCAGTACAACGTCGATTATCAGAATCGTGACCCCCATTTTGATAATTTCGGGATTAGACGTCAGCCAACCGAAAATAACATGTCCCAAAAGCGCCAGTATACAGGACAGAATCAAGGTTATCATCACAGACTTCTTCATTACATACTTCCCCATCAGAAAAGCCGCCCGAGGTTTCTTCTCCCCTATCAGATGTCCGATACATATCGCCCCGCCCTGCGCCATAGAAATGCTGAACAGATAGGCGAACATGATAATATTGACACAATAAGTACGCGTAGCCAACGCTTCCACCCCCAACATATTAATGAAATAAGTGATTACCACCTGCGAAGAACTGTAAGAAAGTTGCTCACCGGCAGAGGGCAGCCCCACCTTCATCAAATTCTTCAACTCCATCCAAGGGAACGGACGGAAATAAGCCAACGGAAAACGGTGGATATGCTTGCGAAACAGGATGACGAACAGGATAACCATCGAAACGCCCCTGCTGAAAGCCGTGGAAATGGCGGCTCCCTCTACTCCCAGCTCCGGGAAACCGAACCGTCCGAAAATCAAAGAATAATTACCTATGATATTAAGGATATTCACAACCACCGTCACCATCATCGGATATATCGCCTTGTTTGCGCTGCGCAAGGATGCGGAAAGAGTCAGAGACAATGCCTGAAAAAAGGCGAATGCCCCTACGATACGCATATAATCCATACCATCCTGCATCAGCTCGGGCCCGAGTCCCATCAAACGTAAGATAGGCTCCGCACCGCCGAACAACAGCATACTGATACTGACACCCACCACCAGGTTAACCAGAACAGACACTCCCACCACCTGTACCACCTGTTTATGCAACCTCGCTCCAAGATATTGCGAACACAAGACCGAAGTACCGAGGTTTATCACCTCAAAAACCAGAAAAGTCAGCATAATAATCTGGTTGACTACACCTACGGCAGCCACGCTGTTATCCGAATGGCGGCTCAGCATGATGGTGTCCACCGCGCCGAGCATCATTATGAGTAATGTCTCTATAAAGATAGGAGCCGCCAGTTTGGCAAGCCGTTTCTTCAGATTCTCCTGCTGTATCATTGTTCGTGGGATGTGCTATGCTAAAAATCGCGCAAAGATACGGAAAGGAAAGAGACGCGAAATTGATACATATCAAATAAATTTCCTTATCTTTGCCACACTAAATAACACCCCCAATCTACATTAACTGTTATGGAAACATTACTCAAAGAGACAGTTGATATCACTGTCAATTCCCGTTATCCGGGCATGGCTCCCGAAGGCAGACGACAAATCGAAGAAATCCTGATTCGCAAAGAGGTGGAAAAAGGCGAGCTTCTGTTGAAGGAAGGACAAATCAGCCACAACATCGTACTCGTCGGCAAAGGCATGCTGCGACAGTTCTACTACAAAAACGGCAAGGACGTCACCGAACATTTCTCGTATGAAGGCTGCATCGTTATCTGCATCGAAAGCACCCTCAAAAAAGAGCCCACCCACCTGATGATCGAAGCGCTCGAGGACAGCATCGTCTACCTGCTTCCCTATGACAAGTTGATGTTACTCACCGAAATCTCCCGGGAAATCAATATGTTCTATCGCAAGATACTTGAATACTCCCTTATTGTTTCACAAATCAAAGCCGATTCCTGGCGGTTCGAGACTGCACGCGAGCGTTACAACCAACTGATGCGGCACCAGCCGGAAGTCATCAAGCGTGCTCCCTTGTCGCATATCGCGTCTTATCTGCTGATGACTCCCGAGACATTAAGCAGAGTGCGTTCGGGCATACTCTGATTTTTTGCGGGGGTGCCCGAACCGGTCATATCTGAATTTATATAGAATATTTATCCTTTCTATATTTAAACCTGTTCTATCTCAAATCTTTTTTTGAGATAGCTTGTTATCAAGCTCATTATTCATCTTAAAATTCAGATTATGACTACAATATATACTTTTGCGCAAAGTGCCATCGAAGACGCCAGAAGCGCCGGGCGCTACGGCACCGCCAACTTGTACACCAGCGCCATCAACAGTTTCCGTAAATTCACCGGAGACATCCCTCTCACCTTCAAAGAACTCACGGCAGGTCTGATTAAAACTTACGAAGAAAGCCTGCTCCAACAGGGACGGCGTCACAATACCATATCCGCTTATATGCGTATGTTACGCTCCATCTTCAACCAGGCGCATTTACAAGGTATTCCCGACGCCATATCCGCCGACGAACTGTTTCGTTTCGTTTTCACAGGATACGAACCCACCGCCAAGCGGGCTATTTCGCCCACTCTCATACGGCGCCTCTCGCAATTGAATCTGGAGAAGCAGCCCAACTTACGCTTCAGCCGCGATTTGTTCCTGCTCAGTTTCTATCTCAGAGGGATTCCGTTCGTCGACCTCGTCCATCTCCGCAAAACGGACATGAGATACAACACCATTCATTACCACCGGCATAAAACCCGCCAGCAGCTATCGGTCTATATCGAGCCTTATGCCGCCGATATCCTGCACCGGTACACCGACAAGCGTTCCAAATCCCCCTATCTCCTGCCCATACTTTCATCCACCGGCGCAGAGGGTTACCGACAGTACAAGAGCGCTTTACGCCTCTATAACCAACACCTGCACCAACTATCCAAAATGCTGCGCCTGAATGTACCGCTAACCTCTTACGTAGCCCGCCACAGCTGGGCCACTACCGCCAAAGAAGAGGGAGTGGCCCTTGCCATGATAAGCGAGGGTTTGGGGCATAGTTCCGAAAAAGTTACACACGTATATCTCGCTTCTTTTAACAATAATGCGATGAGTAAAGCCAATAGAAAAGTAATATCTACAATTCATAGCAAAGAAAAAAAAAGAAAAAGCAAAAAATAACATGTCAACTTATCTTACGAATTAATCAACAAATTTTACAAAAATTCCATTCTCTTACTTACAAGGTAAGAGAATCTCTTCTCATGGCGACAAAGATAGAAAAAAAATCACCAATACAAATAAATAAATTTGTATTTTTTATTGGTGTATATTTATTGTAAATAGGAATAAAAAGGTATAAAACATATTTTTTGTATTTAAAAATAATTACAGATATAATTTTTATAATCCTTTGATTTTTACAAATACCCGTTTCTGAAGAAATAAAGGCGCAACCTGTTTTAAATTATCCTGTTTCATTGGGATAGTATCCTTATATGTCATTATAAAACGTTTTTTCCCGATTCTATTCCATTCTCTTACCTTGTAAGTAAGGGATTTCTTTTTTCCACTACCTTGTAAGTAGGAGAAAAGACAAACAAATAGAACAAATATACAGCAAAATCATTCATTTTATCCACCAAAATAAATTGAATGACAGGACATTACAGAAGGTATGAGACAGGTTTTACGTTTCAACAGAATTATCAAATGCATCATCATCGCAGGCGATTTATGTATACTTAACGCTATTTTTATAGTGTTATATCATACATTGGACAGTAATACGCTTGGAGCTACATTCAGCAATTCTCTGCCTCAACTGCTGGTTCTCTTGAATTTAGTATACATTGTATGTAACTATTCCAAAGGCATCATCCTGCACCAGCGCATCGTACGTCCCGATCGTATTATCATGCGCGCCATCCGCAGTACTTTTTTCCATGCTTTTGTATATATCAGCTTAATCAGCCTTGCGGATTTCGGAACGCTCTCGGCCCGTTTTTTCACGCTATTCTATATATCGTTTTTAGCGTGTCTGATTATTTACAGGCTGGCATTCAGACATATCCTGAAATTATATCGCCGTTCCGGCGGAAACTCCCGTACAGCCATACTGGTAGGTGACGGCAGCAACATGGTGGAGCTTCACCATGAAATGACCGGCGATCCGACTTCCGGTTATCGGGTAGTCGGCTATTTCGCGGAAAGCCCTTCCTATCTTTATCCGGAGCATCTCCCGTATCTGGGTGTCCCGGAACAGGTAGTCCCCTACCTCAGCTCCAACAATATCGAACAAGTATATTGCGGACTGACTTCGGCTCATAGCAAGGAAATCCTGCCCATCATCAATTATTGCGAGAACCATTTTCTGCATTTTTACAGCGTACCCAACGTACGTAAATATTTAAAGCGACGCATGCATCTCGAAATGTTGGGAAACGTGCCCGTCCTGTACATACGTCAGGAACCGTTGGCTCAACCGGAGAACCGTATGCTCAAACGTCTGTTCGACATTGTGTTCTCCTTGCTTTTCTTGTGTACCCTATTCCCGATTATCTTTATAATTATAGGAACCGCCATAAAAATCAGCTCTCCCGGACCTGTTTTCTTCAAACAGAAACGCAGCGGTGAAGAGGGTAAAGAATTCTGGTGCTATAAGTTCCGTTCCATGCGCGTCAATAAAGACAGTGATAAGCTGCAAGCCACTAAAAACGACCCGCGTAAAACACGCCTGGGCAATTTTATGCGCAAAAGCAATATCGACGAACTCCCCCAGTTCATCAATGTGCTATTGGGTGACATGTCCGTAGTAGGTCCACGCCCGCACATGCTGAAACATACCGAAGAATACTCCAAACTGATTGATAAATATATGGTGCGCCACCTTGTCAAACCCGGTATTACCGGTTGGGCCCAAATCACCGGATTCCGCGGCGAAACCAAAGAATTGTGGCAGATGGAAGGACGCGTAGAACGAGATATCTGGTATCTGGAGCACTGGACTTTCATGCTCGACCTGTATATCATCTACAAAACCGTAAAGAACGCGGTAAAAGGAGAAAAAGAAGCCTATTAAACAGTGAGTTGAAAATTGCGAGTTGAGAGTTAAAAATCATAAACACATGAAAAAAAAGAGTCTGATTATTTTATTATTTCCGCTAATACTTACCGGATGCCAAAGCTACAAGAAAGTACCTTACCTGCAGGATGCTTTACAGCAGACCGCAACAGCGAATACGAACGTTCCCGATATGAGTTTGTACGATGCGCGTATCATGCCGAAAGACTTACTGACAATTGTAGTGAGCTGTCCCGAAGAACCCGAATTGGCGGAACCTTTTAACCTGACAGTAGCCACTCCTGTAAGCAATACCGGCAGTAAATCCCTTACTTCCCAACCCGCATTGCAACAATATCTTGTAGACAACGATGGAAATGTAGAGTTCCCGGTATTAGGAACCATTCATTTGGGAGGGCTTACCAAAGGAGAGGCCGAACAATATATCAAAGACAAACTCAAACCCCAATTCCGCGAAACTCCCATCGTTACCGTACGTATGGTGAACTACAAGATTTCCGTTATCGGCGAAGTAGGTCGTCCGGGAACTTTCACCATATCCAACGAGAAAGTTAATATCCTCGAAGCTCTTGCCATGGCGGGTGACATGACTATCTACGGCATCCGGGACAATGTAAAACTGATTCGCGAAGACAATAACGGAAAACGGGAGATTATCACACTCAACCTGAACGACCAAGACATACTGCAATCACCTTACTACTACCTGCAACAAAATGACATTCTGTATGTCACTCCCAATAAAACGAAGGCAAAGACATCCAATATCAGTACCAGTACCACAATCTGGTTCTCGGTTGTCGGATCATTGGTATCATTGGCGAGTCTTATCATCGCGATTACAAAATAAGGAGAATTGAAAAACCAAAACAGAAAATTAAAAAATACGGACGTGAAAGAAGAAATATACGACGACTTGTTCGAAGAAAAAGAAGAAAAGACCAACTGGCAGGCTATACTTTTCAAATATGTCATCCGCTGGCCGTGGTTTATCGCCTCAGTCATCCTTTGTCTGGTATGCGCCTGGTTCTATCTGAAAACCACCACTCCTGTATATAACATCAATGCATCCATTATCATTAAGGATGACAAGAAAGGCGGGAACGCAAGCGACCTTAGCGCTTTCGAGGATATCGGCATCATATCTTCTTCTAAAAACATTGACAATGAAATCGAAATTCTTCGCAGTAAATCGCTCATCAAAGATGTAGTCAGCGAACTGGGCTTATATATCAACTATTCCGGTGAAAGCGGATTTAACAAGACCGATTTATATGGTTCATCTCCGGTACTCGTACACTTCCTGCCGGAAGATGCCGAACGCCTTACCGAGCCGATACTTCTGAGTATCAGCTATAATTCCGACCGTCAGATAGATGTAACGGCAACTGTTAAGGGGAATACCGTCAACAAACATTTCACGGAGCTGCCTGCCGTTCTGTCCGGTGAAGCGGGTACACTCACTTTTATGTCCAATCCTTCCGTAGCCCTCACGGGCAGCGGTAACATAGAGGTAAGCATCGTCAATCCCCTATCCGTAGCCAAAGGTTACCGGACAGCCCTGTCTATCGAACCGACCAGCAAAACCACTTCCGTCGTTACCGTATCGGTGAAAAACACCAGTAAGAAACGCGGTGAGGATTTTATCAACAAACTGATAGAAATATATAACAAGAACGCCAACAACGACAAAAACGAAGTTGCGCAGAATACCGCCCGTTTCATCGATGAGCGCATCTCCGTCATCAATCAGGAGTTAGGTACCACGGAGCAGGAGTTGGAAAGCTTCAAGCGCGAAGCGGGGCTTACCGACCTCAGCAGCGATGCCCAGCTTGCCATCAGCGAACAGTCCGCCTATGAAAAACTTTGTGTGGAAAACGGCACGCAACTCAACCTGATTCAATATCTCTCCGAATACATCCGGAAGCCGGAAAACGTAACCGCCACTCTCCCTGCCAATGTAGGGCTGAACGACGAAACCCTGTCCGGACTCATAGCACAATACAACGCCCTGATTTTGGAACGCAACCGCCTGTTGCGCACCTCTTCGGAAACCAATCCGGTTGTACGCCGTCTCGACAGCAACATAGAGGACATGCGCGCCGGTATCATTACAACCATTGCCAGCGTGCGCAAGGGATTGCTCATCACCAAAGCCGACCTCGACCGCCAGGCAGGCAAATACGCCGGACGCATCAGTAACGCCCCCGCCCAGGAACGCCGCTTTGTCAGCATCCAGCGCCAACAGGAAATCAAAGCAGGACTTTATCTCATGCTGTTGCAGAAACGCGAGGAAAACAACATCGCGCTGGCCGCCACCGCCAATAACGCCAAAATCATTGACGATGCGATAGCGGATGATTTCCCCATATCTCCCCAAAGCAGAAAAATCTACATGATAGCATTCGTGCTCGGACTCGGCATTCCGGTAGGAGTCATTTATCTCCTGAACCTACTCAGTTTCCGTATCGAAGGACGTGCCGATGTCGAGAAGCTCACCGATGTACCCATTATCGGTGATGTGCCCCTCACAGAACCGGAAGCCGGACACACCCATACCATTGCCGTCCGTGAAAACGACAATGACATCATGGCGGAAACATTCCGCAGTCTACGCACCAATCTGCTTTTCATATTGGGCGACCCGGATAAAAAAGTAATCCTCGTCACTTCCACCATGAGCGGTGAAGGAAAAACGTTCATCGCTTCCAACCTTGCCGTCAGTCTGGCGCTCTTGGGTAAAAAGGTAATCATCGTCGGACTGGATATCCGCAAACCGGGGTTGAACAAGGTATTCCACATTCCTCATAAGGAACGGGGCATTACCCAGTATCTATCCGCTCCCCAAAGTACAGACCTGCGTTCCATGGTACTCCCCACCGATATCTCCGCCAACCTCAGCGTACTGCCGGGCGGAGCCGTACCGCCGAACCCGACGGAACTGCTGGCGCGTCAGTCTCTGGCAGATGCCATCGATATATTGAAAAAAGAATACGATTACATTGTGCTCGACACGGCTCCCATCGGTATGGTAACAGACACGCAACTCATCGCCCGTGTAGCCGACGCGAGTATTTATGTCTGCCGGGCCGACTATACGCACAAGAACGATTACCGGCTAATCAATGAGTTGTACAACAATAAACGCCTGCCTAACTTATGTACCGTCATTAACGGACTGGACATGACAAAGAAAAAATACGGCTATTACTACGGTTACGGTAAGTATGGCAAGTATTATGGCTATGGTAAGAAATACGGATATGGCTACGGGTATGGCTATGGTGACACCCCCGATACCAAATAAAATATATACCCCATAAGTCCGGGGCTTGCACGCGCGACACCGTTCTCGTTTCCGGGCTTATTTTTTGTTTGTTTGCTGGTATGCTGCGGCGGTAGAGCGCTGCTGCCGGGCATACCTTTTACACTAACCGATCACAAAAACAATGCAGAATACGAATCACATAGAAATAAAAAGCAGCACAGCTCACCGCCAATGGCTGGTGGCCTATGTACAGTCGTGCCTCGAGAAAAAGACCGCGCAACGGCTTGCCGCCATGGGTATCGAGTGCTATCTGCCTGTTCAGAGCGAAATCCGCCAATGGAGCGACCGCCGCAAACGGGTCGACCGGCTGGTAATTCCCATGATGATATTCGTACACGTCACTCCGCAGGAGCGGCCGCTTCCCCTAAGCCTGCAAGCTGTCAGCCGCTATATGGTGCTGCGCGGTGAAAGTACTCCCGCCGTCATTCCCGACGAACAGATGGCGCAGTTCCGCTTCATGCTCGACTACAGCCCCGAAGCAGTGGAAATGTGCAGCGTCCCGCTGGCTCCCGGCGATGCCGTAAAAGTCATAAAAGGTCCCCTTGCCGGCCTTGAAGGAGAGCTCATCACCGTCAACGGGAAAAGCAAAGTAGCTGTGCGACTGGATATGCTGGGATGCGCGCATGTAGACATCCCCATAGGGTTTGTCGAGAAAAAGGATAAAAAAGAAAAGGCTGTACGATGATTTCACTTTATCACCTTACAGCCTTTTCCGCATCATGTCAATTACACGTATTCCCGTCGCTTAAAGCGTCATCGCATTTGCTCCAAACACGCCCAGCACAGCCGAAGCCACCGCAATCACCACCTTCAAAATCGTATCCCAGATTCCTCTACTTTTACTCATTTTCTTGCAATTAATTTATAATTCATAACTCATAACCCATTCTCATCCCAGCGGATTCTCTTCCTCTCCACCGGTATTCCCACCGCCGCCATTACCGCCCGGTGCCGTGCTGCCATCGGCAGATACCAGCTCGAAAGAGACATTGTTGGCAGCTCCTTTCGTAGTGGCAACCGAATCGTTCACCAGCCTCAAAGTCGTAGCGACCTTGAAGTTAATCCGCACCTTATCGATGTTTTTCACCGTACAATCCTTGGGATGTTCCGTGGCCACACAGTGAAACGAAGTGCGGAAAATACCGAAATCATCCAAACGGACACTGTTGCCGTCGGTCAGTTTCTCGCGCATGTTTCTCACGATAGCCTTACCTACATGCAGCACATCCTCTGCCGACATGCCACCCAAAGCCTCGATTTCTTCCGCGATGCGTTTCAAGTCATACATCTTCGCGTCACGCGGTTTTCTTTTCAAGGTATACACCAGCGGAGAAGTCTTGTCTCCGATCTTTTTGTAGCGCTGTGTACGCACTACCAATGCTGTCGCCATAATTCTTCAGTTTTTAATTGTTAATTGTAAAACATTCATCATTCAGTCCCGAGGGGCCCTTTCTCCTGACTGACCATGCAAAGATAACGCTTCGCCTACCCGTATCCGCCCCTTCGCGCATCATCACACGCCATAAGGCGTTTTTCAGCGGTTTTTGACACCTTACGACGCGATAAACCACGCTCTTTTCTTCCACAACCCACTAATTATCATTAACTTTACATCATACAACAAGTTATAAAAGCCATGGAAAAATCCTCTTTCACTCCCCGCAGTTACAGCAAAAGCGAACTGGCAATGCTATACAGTCCCTATATCACACCCAAAGCCGCCGTCCGCAAACTCAACCGCTGGATAGCTTTCAACCCCGGACTCCGGCAACAGCTCGCAGCCACCGGCATACTCCCCAACGCCAAATGCTACACCCCTATCCAAGTGCACGCCATCGTAGAAGCGTTGGGAGAACCGTAACATAAAAACTCCAAGCGTTTAAAAGCCGAACGCCCGGTGTTTCAGAGGCAAACACCGGGCATTTCAGCCTGAAACACAAGGCATTCCGGAAGTAAACTCCCGGCCTTTCGGGAGCAAACTCACGGAGTTGTCAGCCCCACCCACGGCAGCCTGTCCTTATCCAGCACTTTCCCCTGCATCTCGGTCATTATCTGTTCCTCGGATTCCCGTTCGTCATATCGCCCGCACGGTTGCCTCACGAACAGCACACTCCCTGTCCGGCACAAATCCTGGTCGCGTACTTTCAACATATCCAGCCGGGTATAACTCCTGTCCGGCTGCTCGATGCGGCTGATGGAAAAGATGAAATCGGCCAGGTTCGCCCAGTTGGCGCTGCCCGAAATGGTGTACATGTCTATTTCTTCCAGTTCGTTCTTCCCGTTCAGCTTTTTCAGGCTGCGGGGATGCGCCACGATAATCACCCAGATTCCGTTGGTACGTCCCCACGCCTGCATCTGCGTCAGCATGGCTTTGATGGCCTGCGTCTCCGTATTGTAACGTCCGGTTTCCACTTCCATGAAAAGATACGGGTCGATGATGAGATACTTCAACGGTACGGCGCGTTTCACCCGTTCCGCACGCTCTATGATGTTGGCGGGTGTGGGCGAAACCTCGTGCAAATCCAGGTGCGCCATGTGTCCGTCCAGAAAAGAGACGATGGGCTGCAACTGTTCACGGGTATATGCCGCCGTGTTCACCTTACCCAGCATCAGGCGGATAAGATTCGCCATGTGCTTGTTCTTGTCGGGCACCTCGAAGGAGAGATAGCACACATAGCGCCCCGTCTTGGCCATAAGGCGGCAAGTCAGGTCATTCAGGAAATCCGTCTTGCCGCTATTGGGCTTTCCGGTGGCGATTATCAGCCCGCCCTGGTCAGTGGGATGAAACACATGGTCGGTAAGCGGACCGTAACCCACATCGTAACCGTGGTCGTAATTGCCGCTCAACACATTCATAATCTCATCCGCACGCTCACTTACCGTGATGATGTCCGACGTATGATGCGGACACGCCGAGTCGATAATCTCACGTACCACACCGGCGCCGTACATCACAAGCACGTCGGATATATCCTTACAACCGCCGGGCAGTACGGTGAACAGGCAACGCGTACCGAAATAGTCGGCAAGATGCTTCACAAGCGTTCTTCCGGGCAGGTCGCAGTCGCCGCAAATTACCAGTTCCCGCACCCTGTCCAGCCAGGGGCGGAAAGCCTCGAAGCCTTTGGAGAGGTCACTTGCCGCGCCGTTGGGTACGCTGATGACGTACGGATATCCCGCCTCATGCAGGGTCAGCACATCCCGTTCACCTTCGGTGACAATCAGGCGCGGAACGTTCTCTTCGGCAATCCGCAACGGATTGATGCAGTCGATATTGTAAGGCGGGCAAGGCGTGGTGGGCGACTCTTGGCTCCAGCACTTGGTATAACCGGAGGCGGAAACATCGCACGAGCGGTATTTCACATTGACGGGTTGCCCGTTGATGTAATTCACATAGGCGATACAGTGGTACATCATTCCCACAGCGTTCTTTTCATCCTTTTCACCCTTTCCGCTCTTACCGTCCTTGCCGCCGAAACAGCGGTGCATCAGGCAACCGATACGCGCATCAACAGCTGTTTTCAAGGAAATGCCCATATCGGCAAGGTAGCGGCGGGCCGCAAGCTGTTCAGGGTCTGAAGTCTCCGGTTCGTCAGTCAGCGGTTTGATTTTGGAGATTATCTCAGGCGACAGCCGCTTGTAGTCTTCGGGAATCATAGATACCTCGAACGCGGCGTTTCCCCCGCCGACCAATGCCGACGCCACACCGCCCGGCTCTCCTTTTCCGGAACTCCGCTTTGCCGCCGGCGAAGCTCCCGCCGAATACGGATGTCCGGCATCCGACCGTACCGTATCCCGCCGTTCTTCCCAAAAATCCTTCAACCTCCCGTGAAAGTCGCATCCCGCATAGAAGCAGTGATACAATCCTGTCTCTCGTGAAATGGAAAGATGTTTCTTCCCGCACTTGGGGCACTCCGCCACAAAATTTTTCCCTACATTTCTACGCTCAGGAAAATCACTCAAATAATAAAAAGGTTTCATCATCCGATATTCATAATTTATAGTCTGTAACTCATAATTCAACACTCCCCCATTTTCCGCTCAGCACATTCCACTCCGCTCCCGCACCCGGACGGGGAGGCGCTTCATCCGGTATATTCACCACTCCTTCCAGCGGGTCGTCGTAAAAGCGCAGGCCGCTTTCCTTATCCGTCCACTCAAACTCGCCAAGCGGATGATTATTGCGTTGCTCGCTCCGCATATCGGCAAGTTTTTGTATCCGCCTCTGTCTTCCGGCATGTGCGGCGTCTTTTTGCATTCGTTGTCCGCCGGCGGATTTCAGCAGGTTGTTCAGCCAGCATAAGCGTCCGGCATAGGTGGATTTCATGAAGCGTTCCTGTCCGGCGAAATAAGGTACCAGCAGCTCATTCACCAAGTATACCAGATTGAGGCATGCGTCTTCACGTGTCAGTCCCTCTTTCTGCTGGAAACGATTGATGAGCGGAGTAAAGACCTGCGCTTTCTGTATCGGATTCTCATTGATGAGATGAAAGAAATGTCGTGCGGTCTCCAGACTTTTTTCCGCGGAAGATGTCTTTCCGGAGGATATATTATTCTTATTATCCTGTATAGTATATATATTATATATATCACCCTGCGGTAATTTTACCGGTAAAGTTTCCGCGGAATCATCCATTTTTTCCTTCTCTTTCCAAAGGCAGGAATAGAATGAACTCATCCCGTACACATTATCGGCGGGTATGATGCCGAACGCCCCGCTTTGCCGGACTGCCTCGACCAGAAACCGTGCGTTCTTAAACTTCAGCGACTTACTGATATCATAGAAATTTTCTACGGGATAGACCGCATCCTCATTCATATAGGCGGGCATCCCCAAGAGCAACTCCAAAAGTTTCGCAACGGTGGAGTCTGTGATTTTCCGACTTTTCCATTGTCCGATGGTCTTTTGCAGCTCCCGTACGGAAAGTGTTGTTTTATGTGCTTTCATCGCATTTTATTTTAATTTATTAAAAAAGCTGTCGCAAAGATATACCTTTGCACCCACATTCTCCGTACCCATATAGTGGGTACGGATATCAAACATTTCTATTTAATTAACTAAAAACAATTTCATTATGAAATCAAACAGATTCATCTCCGACCATCCGGAATTTGGCGCGTTCCTCAAAAAAGAACTGAAACAACTTGGTATTCCCAGAGAGGCATTCCGTTCTACTTGTCACATGAAGCAAAGCTATCTTGAGGACATAAAAAAGGGCTCCATAATTATGAGGTAGATAGTTACCGGCTCATTCTGAGCGCATTTGAAGAGTTCACGACACCGGAAAACGCACAGCGTATCTATCGGGAAGGGGTAAAATTCTTGTTTCCTAAGCTGAAAGACTAAGGTTTTATGGGTTTATGAAGAAAAATGCCTTTCAAATTTCTCCATAAACTTTGGCGCATTGCGAGTTAATTCGTAATTTTGCTGCACATTTATCAATCACTATTGCTTTCGCCTGCTCAATGATTTGGGAGGGGCGAAAGCGTAGCGTACTCATCTGTATCTATCCAAACAAAAGTTCTAGCGTATTTGAATTCAAAAATATTTTGCAAAAAATATTTTATGAACCTCTTTATGCATATTCCACTCTCTCATTACTTTTAAACAAATAAAACATAATCAATATGGCACGGGATATTAAAATTGCAGTAGCCGGAACAGGCTATGTCGGACTAAGTATAGCGACTTTGCTCAGCCAACACCATCAAGTAACTGCGGTAGACGTAATACCTGAAAAAGTTGAACTGATAAATAACCGTCAGTCACCTATCCAAGACGAATATATAGAACAATTCTTAAAAGAGAAAAATCTGAATTTACGTGCTACTCTTGACGGAGCATCTGCCTACAAAGATGCCGACTTCGTTGTAATAGCCGCTCCCACCAATTATGATCCGGTAAAAAATTATTTCGATACCAGTCATGTGGAAGAGGTCATAGATTTGGTATTGGAAGTAAACCCTAATGCCGTGATGGTCATTAAGAGTACAATACCCGTAGGATACTGTCAATCACTTTATAGCAAATATACAGCAAAAGGTATAAAAAAATTAAACTTACTATTCTCACCGGAGTTTCTCCGTGAAAGTAAGGCTCTTTATGATAATTTATACCCAAGCCGCATCATCGTAGGTACAAACATGAACGATGAACAGCTCACCAAAGCTGCACATACCTTTGCCGCTTTATTACAGGAAGGAGCGATAAAAGAAGATATAGATACTCTCTTCATGGGACTTACCGAAGCCGAAGCAGTAAAACTTTTTGCGAACACTTATCTTGCTTTACGTGTCAGTTACTTTAATGAATTGGACACGTATGCAGAAATGAAAGGACTTGATACAGCCGCTATCATCAATGGCGTATGTCTCGACCCGCGTATCGGTACACAATATAATAATCCATCTTTCGGCTATGGCGGTTATTGTCTGCCTAAGGATACCAAACAGCTTTTAGCTAATTACAGCGATGTGCCGGAAAATTTGATAGAAGCCATTGTAGAAAGTAATCGTACCCGTAAGGATTTCATAGCAGACAGAGTGCTTCATCAAGCTGGTTATTACGATTATTATAATCGGGGCGATTTTAATCCATCAGAAGAAAAACGCTGTGTAATTGGTGTTTACCGATTGACCATGAAAAGTAACTCGGATAATTTCCGCCAATCATCTATTCAGGGGGTAATGAAACGTATCAAAGCGAAAGGGGCAGAAGTCATTATTTATGAACCTACTTTGGAAGATGGGAGTACGTTCTTTGGTAGTCGAGTAGTGAATAATCTTGATGAATTCAAGAAATTAAGTAATGCAATTATTGCAAATCGATATGATATTTGCTTGGAAGATATAAAAGAAAAAGTATATACAAGAGATATATTTAGAAGAGACTAAAAAATACTTCGTCTAAAAGCTAATGAACCGTGTTCGCAAAAATATAGTTGGTATTATCCAGTACCTCTATATATACATAATGATGTCTTCTGCAGGAATGGCCTTTCCCGCCTATATAGGGAATGATAATTATATTATATTGATATTATTAATGGGAATGTATTATATACTAAATAAGAAGGCTCTACTTCATCTTCAAACTCATTTTTTACTTTTCATTGGGTGTTTGTTTTTTTCAATGCTTTTAGTTGTAATAGGTTCCACATTAAGCTTAGGTACAGCATTAAATGTAACTTCAATACCATTAATCATCTATGCTACTTACAAAATAGATCCAGCTAATTATCTTCAAAGATTAGTAAAACTAATCTTTTATATCGCTTTAATCAGTCTTATCCTCTTTACGGCTACACGTTTATTTGGATTCAATTCGTTCTCGGGAATATTTTCACATTTATATACTTCATTCTATAGGGAAGGACAAGTATATAGTTATGGCGGGTTCTTATACCGTTTCGTAACCCTGCACAGTAATAGAAATTGCGGTCCATTTGGAGAACCGGGACAATACCAGTGCATACTTTCTGTTGCCCTATATTTCACACTATTTCATGCATATCTCTTTAAGTCTAGAAACAGAATCCAATACTTAGTTGTATTTTTTATCACTTTAATTACAACTCTCTCCACAAGTGGCTATATAGGGATGTTTATATTAATTATCTGCTTTTTATCACATTCCTCAAAAACTGTAAACAAACAAATTAAATATGTATTTATAGCTATGATTGTTGGAGTTTTTCTTTTTGCATCAATGACCAAACTCGGTAATGACTTTATAAATACAGCAATATTTGATAAAATCTACGAAAACGGTCAATTAGACTTATCCAATAAATCAGGTGGTGTCCGTACAGCAAGTATAATCGGAGTATTATCTACTATATATCACCATCCCATTACTTTATTTGGAATAGGTTATGACGAACTAAGTAATATAGGGTTAGAAGGATGTGCAGGCTTTTTATATCTACTTCTTGCTATTGGACTAATACCATTCTCCATTTTATTTGGATTTTGTTTTTATCAAGTATTTAAATATAGCAAAGGTAAATGGGATATCATAGCCCAGATTTTATTAGTAATAAATATGGGATTAGGTCAACCCCACATTATGAATTTTGCTCTCTTTACTATGATGTTATATCCTTATTTTATTACTAATAGCTTTAAAAAAGTAAGAATATCTCATGTCAGAAATAGCTAATAGAGTATTAAAAAATAGTGGATATTTATATTTTAGCATGGGATTATCTATGCTAATTTCTCTCTATTCCACCCGACTAATCCTCAATGCACTTGGAAGTTCTGATTTTGGTATATTTTGCATTATAGGAGGAGCAATTGGCATGTTAGGCTTCTTAAATGCAGCCATGTCAACAACAACCCAACGCTTTATTAATTATGCAGAGGGAGAAGGAAAAACCGAAAAACAAAAAAGCATTTTCACTGTAAGCATAAGTATTCATTTTTTACTATCGTTACTAATGATTGTCATCTTTGAAACTGCTTATTTTTTCTTTTTTAATGGTATATTAAATATTCCTTCAGACCGAATTTCTTCTGCCAAATGGATTTATCAGTTAATGCTCTTATCAACAGTTTTAACAATTCAAACAGTACCTTATAACGCTATTATTAATGCCCATGAGAATATGCGATATTTAAGTATTATAGGCATTTTTCAAACACTCATGAAGTTAGTGATAGCTTTAATAGTAGTCTATGTATACACAGATAAGCTAATTCTTTATGGGATTCTCACCACTCTTGTCTCACTAATATCCATGATTATTCTTCGAATTTACTGCCATCGAAATTACTCCGAATGTAAATTCAATATCTATAAATATTACAATAAAAAATTAATGAAAGAAATGACTTCATTTGCAGGCTGGGGATTTATCAATTCCTCTTCTTCGATGTTTGCACAGTATGGAATGGGAATTGCATTAAATTCATTTTTCGGTACAATATTAAATGCTGCACAAGGTGTAGCAAACCAAATATCTGGTCAATTAATGGTATTCTCGCGTACTATGCTAATGGCAATCAATCCTATTATTGGAAAAAAAGCAGGAAGCAATGATATATCTAATATGATGCGCATTTCTTTATTTAGTTCAAAAATATCTTTTCTTGTTATCGCTTTTTTTGCCTTTCCTTTTATTATTGAAACTCCTTATATACTCCAATTATGGCTAAAAAATGTTCCAGAATGGAGTGTTTGTTTTTTTAGATTTGAAATAACAAGAAATATGTTAGATCAGTTAACTATCACATTAACAAGTGCTATTAATGCTGAAGGCCGAATAAAATATTATTCGATATTCCGAGGGGGAACATACTTTTTACCATTACCGATTAGCATATTCCTTTTTCATTTAGGTTTCTCACCTTATTGGTTCTATATAATATGGATATTTACATGGAATGGAATAGGCAGCATTATTATTATATATTATGCACACAAAAACTGTGGGATGCAATATATTGATTTTTATAACATTATAATACGTCCTATAATATTATTAACTTTTTTCATTTTACCAATAAGTGGATTAGTGGCAATATTTATAGAAGAATCTTTTTTGCGCCTACTTATTATTTTATGTACTACTACGATAATATTTATTATTTCGTGTTGGCGATTTGTCTTTTCACCTAAAGAAAAGACAATTATAACATCTGCTGTTATGTCATTATTAAAAGAAATCAGAACAAAACTGTACTAAAAAACACATTAAAAATGAATATAAGACAATTAAGAATTGCATTAGGCACTTTAAAAAAGTTTTTTTATGACACAAGGTTAGACAAGTTAGGATTTTGTGGAAAAAACGTTAGATTAGAATATCCTATATCTTTTCACAATCCACAAAATATTTTTTTAGAAGATAATGTTGTCATAAAATCCGAATCTTTAGTTCTTAATACTACAGGAAAACTAATAATGAAGAAGAACTCAGGAGCAGCACAGCGATTTACTGTAATAACGGGAAATCATCATCCGATAAAAAACAAACTTTTTTTTGAATCTGTAAAATACCATTTGGCAGATATAGAAAAAGATGTAATTGTTGAAGAAGATGCTAGAATTGGAGCTAATGTTACAATTTTATGTGGTGTAACAATAGGAAGAGGATGTATTATCGGAGCAGGAACTGTAGTACGAAAAAGTATTCCTCCATATTCTATTGTTATAGGAAATCCTGCAAGAATCATTAAGTTCGTATTCAGCCCTGAAGAGATAATAGAACATGAATCACAACTTTATCCTGAAACAGAACGTTTATCACTAGCTGTTCTAAAAAAATATCAAGAAACATATATAGGTAAAACATTATAGAATAATGAATTATTTAACAGATAAAATTCTACGTGGAATGCACCGGCTATATGTTAACCATTATGGCTCATATTTAAAACCTCTTGATAGAATAACAGACCCTGACGAAGCATCTGATATTATATATCAACAATTAAAATCAGATTCACCATGTATGATTGCTCGATATGGAAGTGTGGAAATTTTATGTGTAAATAACTATTTAGGAATAAAAAAATCCAAACATAGTATTTGGAATTATATTACAGACAAGTCCCCTCAATTCTGGTGGAACAGCATTGGGATACAAAACATGCAAAACAATGCAGGTTTTTTTCCATTAACAGAACAGAATTTAGAGAAGTTTAGTGAATTGATGATTGAAGATTCCAAACAAGTAGATATTCTAGGTTCATGGCGTTTAGAAGAATGTAGGTTAGTTAACACAAATGTTGTTAAAGCCGTACAACTTCTACTTTTAGAGCCATATCATGCAAAACATCCATGGTCAAGAGTCCTCAAAGGAAAAAAAGTATTAGTCATACATCCTTTTACAGAAACAATACAACAGCAATATGAACATAAAAGAACATTATTATTCAAAAATCCAGAAATATTACCCGAATTCCAATTGGACACACTTCAAGCTGTTCAAAGTATTGGAGGACAAAGTTCTTTTAAGACATGGTTCGATGCGCTACAATATATGAAAAATGAAATAGACAAACGAGATTATGACATTGCACTAATTGGATGTGGTGCATATGGATTCCCTTTAGCTGCCCATATTAAACGAAATGGGAAAAAAGCTGTTCATCTAGGAGGAGCTTTACAATTACTATTTGGAATAAAAGGGAAACGATGGTTCAATCCTACTTATGGAACAAAGTCACTTCCTTTTATAACAGAAAATTACTATAATAACCTGATGAATGAATTTTGGACTTTCCCATCAAAAACAGAAAAACCTTTTAATGCCAATAATGTGGAAGGTGCCTGTTACTGGTAATATTAATTGTATTATTACTTTATTTTTACAGTAATATCAGAATGTTATATATAAATGAAAATTCTCATCAATTATGCAGACAAACAATATGAACCTGCTCGTAAATGGAATACATTAACAGGTAAATATATCACTAAGTTTGATAAGATATATGAATTCTCTCCAAAAGATATAGACGAATCATTTACGGAACGATACTATGATATTTTGTCACAAAAAAGAGGAAATGGTCTATGGCTTTGGAAACCTTATTTTATAAATAAAGTACTATCTAATTGTAATAATGGAGACATTATATTTTATTGTGATGCCGGTTCTTTTTTCATACGAGGCATAAAAGAAATACTTGCAACAATTTCTGAAAAACACCCTCTATTTGTTTGTGATATACCATTACTTGAATCTTGCTTTACTAAGCCATTATGTTTTGAAAAGATGGAGCTTACAGAAGAAAAGTATAAAATGAGTAATCAAATCATTGCAACTTACTTTTGTTTTCTTGTAACCCCTGTTACACGTATATTTATGGAAGAATGGCTTTTGCTTTGTTGTGATTTTGAATTACTATCACCAGCAGGATTAGGAAAGCTTGATATTATAACAAAAGATTTTAAAGAATCATTCGTTACGCACCGTGAAGATCAAAGTATTTTCTCGCTACTTTGCAAAAAGTATGAAATTACTCCCCATCGAGATATCAGCCAGCGTGGTTTGTATCCTAAAACCTACAAATCACCATTCTATACGTACAAGGAACCAGTACACACAAATGATAAATATAAACCTATAGTATTTTTACATAAATCACCTAAATTAAATATGAAGTGGTTTATACGATACCTCTATCTCAAAATTAAGTTATAATATATATTCCTGTAATTATTGTAACATGAAATACATAGCCATACTTTTGACCGTATTTAATCGTAAAGAAAAAACAATAAAATGTTTACACAACATAGAAGCTCAAGTGCTTCCTAGTGACGTTAAAACTACAATTTATATAGTTGACGGTGGATCTACGGATGGCACTGTTGATACCATAAAAGAACTATTCCCTTCTATTTACATCAAAACGGTCAATGACGTATTTTGGAATCGTGGTATGATAGAAGCATGGAAAATGACTAGAGAAAAAAAATACAATGGACGTAACTATGATTACTATCTCTGGTTAAACGATGATACCTTTATATATCAAGATTGTATCAGCTCTTTACTTAATGTAGCTCATTTAAAAAATGACACAATTATTGTGGTTGGTTCTACAGTAGATACTTATAAACACAACAAACTGACTTATGGGGGTAGAGATAAAACCGGCAAGATTGCTCAGCCATCAACTGACGATAGCCCTGTATCGATAGTCATGATGAATGGAAATATTGTTCTTGTTCCATATTATGTCTATAAACGATTAGGAACTCTTGACCCTTATTTTACACATGCACGTGGTGATTTCGACTATGGATTACGTGCTCGTAAAGCAGGAATAGAAATGTGGCAAGCAGGACATCCACTTGGTGAATGTGATTTGCATCCTACACTAGATAAATGGTGTAATCCATCTATATCCTTAACAAAGCGTTGGCAAATACTACATCGCCCCAATGGAATGCCTCCTAAGGAAACTTTCTATTTTGAACGCCGCCATTATGGATTGAGGACAGCTATCTTCCATTTTATAACTATTTATCTGCGATGTATATTCCCACAAATATGGGTAAAATATAAAAGATAAAATAATGAATTAAAAATGTCTCTAACTCATGGAATGGAAAGAATGCAAAAATCTTATTGTATCAGATTTAAGCAGATTAACAAATATCAGTAAAAGGGAAGGGATAAAATCGCTCCTATTCAATGCATCATTTCGAATAACTTTTTGGTTTAGAATCGGTTCCTTTCTAATAACTAGGCACCACTTTATAGCTAAATTCTGCTTAATGTGTGTGCAACTTATTCATAAACATAATCAATATCTTACAGGTATTCAAATAGGATTTGGCACAAAAATAGGTAAAGCACTAATGTTCCCACATTATTCATGTATAGTTATCAATGGTGCAGCAACAATTGGAGACAACTGTACTATCTACCATGGTGTCACAATTGGCAGTATACGCGGACCTAAAGGAGGTGCTCCTCGTATCGGGAATAATGTTGTGATAGCCTCAGGAGCTAAAGTAATTGGCAATATCACTATTGGAAACAATGTAATGATTGGCAGTGGAAGTATTGTTATAACAGATATTCCTGATAATTCAGTGGTAGTAGGAAATCCTGGTAAAATAATTTCCCAAAAAGGACTAGAACACACTAAATATTATATTCCATAATACAAAATATTCATATTAACACAAAAATATTTTAACTCTTAGAGAGAATCTTCTTAACTACAAATCTAAATCCAAATTCTAAAATGAGAAGGGTATCAACAACAGAAGTAACCTATAAAATAGCACTTATCATACCGTACTTTGGAAAATTCCCTAATTATTTTACTCTATGGGAATATTCTGCATCCAAAAATAACAATATTGACTTTCTTGTTTTTACAGACTCTCCTCGAAAAAGTCAGTACACAAATATCTTCTATATACAATACCAATTGCAAGAAATAAGAAATAAAATAGAGAGTGAGATAGGTTTTATACCCGTATTAACCAATCCATACAAAATAGTAGATTACAAACCTTTGTATGGTTGTATATTTAACGAATATCTAAATGATTATTCCCATTGGGGATACTGCGATTCAGATGTTATTTTTGGAGACTTAAAACTTTTTCTTACTGATGAAAAACTAAATTTATATGATCGCATTTATCAGCATGGTCATTTATGCATATATAAAAATGACCATGATATTAATTACAGATGGAAAACTGAGCATAATTTAGTTTCATATAACTATAAGGAAGTATTTAAAGTCAAGGGGGTAAAGATGTTTGATGAACGCGGTGGTATGTGGGATATATGGAAAGAAAATCAATATAGCCAATATCTAAATGAAAAAGAGTTTGCAGATATATTGCCTACAAAGTATGAGTTTACCACTAATTGGAATAAAGAACACCCCATGTTTTTTCATTATGAATCTGGGCATTTGTATGAATGTGACAAAAAAGGAAACAATAAAAAAGAATTTGCCTATTTACACTTACAAAAAAGAAAAATGGAAGTTCAAGTTACCAATTATGATTCTTTTTACATTAAACCTAATTTATTTTGTAATGCCATAGATGTTAATCCGACAATTGTCACTAAAGAAAAACAATTCAATCACCCCAATAAATTAAAACGTATTATTCATGTATGTTTTAACTTCGATGAAATTAGATTTCACATTAAAGTCGCTTTCAGACGTTTAATAATGTATATAAGGGGAGAGAACCGGCATATAAAATATGAGTTATACTAATCTGAAATCCAATATATTTATGAATTTTCTTTTTTGCATCAATAATCAATATTGTGAAACTATAAAAGTACTTATATATTCATTAATAACACACAATCCTGGATATCATCATTTTTATTTCATCCATTCTAATCTTCAATTAAAGAATCAAAAGGAACTGACTAACTACACAAGAAAATTAGGACATTCAATTTCATTCTATAAATTCAATAAAAATATAAACACTCTTCCTGTAAATGGAAAGAATTGGAGTATAGAAATATATTTTAGATTATTTGCTTGTTATATCCTAAAAGATGTGGACAAAATTATATATTTAGATGGAGATATTATATGTACAGGAAGTTTATCTGAATTATATAATACTTCTTGTATTATTGCAGCAGTAAAAAACGATAATCAAGACGCTTGCAAACGACTTTCAGCTGAAGGCGTCACAACTTATTTCAATTCAGGAGTATTACTTTTAAATCTTAAATTACTAAGAGAGATGGACGATGAAAAGAACCTTTTAAATGAAATATTTTTCATGAAAGAGAAGCTCATATTTCCTGACCAAGATTTTTTAAATATTAAATATAAAGATGTTATAAGCTCCATTCCTAAAATATACAACTACATGATTAGTGTTGCAGAAATAAACCCTAATTATATGAGAGAAGATGAACCAATATTAGTTCATTATGTTATGGAAAAGCCTTGGAATATCAAATTCCCATATAAAACAGACAATCTATATTTCAAACAACTATGGCATCTTAATCAAAAAACAAAAGTTATCAAGCTTTGGATTTTACACAGATTATATCGCATATATCAAATTACTCTAGTATCAAAGGAGGGAAGAAGAATATGATTCCTCATATAATACATATTTGTTGGTTTGGCAAAGAAGACTATCCACCACTGGTAAAAAAATGCTTAGTCACATGGAAAAAGAAGCTACCCCAATATGAAATAAAGCTATGGAATGAAAATTCATTCGATATAAACAGTACTTTATGGACTAAACACGCGTATGAACTTAAAAAATATGCTTTTGTTTCCGACTATGTTAGATTGAAAGCGCTTTATGAATATGGTGGAATTTATTTAGATACAGATATAAAAATATTAAAATCATTTGACCCACTACTTGAAGATGAAGGTTTCATTGGATTCGAAGATGTAAAAGGAAATATTATTGCATCATGTGTAATTGCTGCAAAACAAAAACACCCTTTTATCAAAGAATGTATGCAATATTATAACCAAGATTTTACAATGGAAATTATTAACAAAAACGAAGCAAATGTTATAGATATAACACAGAGACTTGTCAAAAAAGGTCTACAACTTGGAGGTAAAGAACAGACAATTGCAGGAATGCATATCTATCCTAGAGAATATTTTTGCCCAATGGATTTTTTTGGCAACTGGAACAAAACTGTAAACACATACTGTATACATCTATTTTCAGGTTCTTGGTTACCTGACAATGCACAAAAAAAACTAAATAGACGCAAAACTTGGTATTTTAAATTAAGTAAATGGATATATGTACATCTGGGATTACAAAAAATTAAAAATAGTCTGAAACTATGAAAAATTTTATTCTTGATTTTATATATATTATATTAAATTACGTCGTATGCTACATACCGTGTTGGCATATACGTAAATTATGCTATCAACTAGTAGGAATGAAAATAGGCAAAGGCTCTAGAATATTAATGGGGACAGTAATCATTAAACCTTGGAAAATAAAAATTGGTAAAAATTCAATTATCAATGAAAGATGCCATTTAGATGCTCGTGGTGGAATTATTATTCACGATAATGTATCAATTAGTGTATATACTCTCCTAATTACAGGATCTCATAATGCGCAATCCCCCTCATTTGATTTCTTTGAAATGCCTATACACATAGAAAATAATGTTTGGATCGGTGCACGTTGTATTTTACTCCCAGGAACATATTTAAAAACATCATGCTTAATCGGAGCTGGTAGTACTGTTAAAAAAGGAGAATATCAAATTGATGGATTTTATTCCGGAGTACCAGCCGAATACATTAGACAAAGAGATTTAACAGGACTTTATCAACAATGTTGGAACCCTTGGTTTAGATAAACTAATAGTATGCAAAAAAAGATTCTTATCACATTTTTATATAAAGAAGGAGCTGGGCCTGTATTTACATTAGAAATGGCTCGTGGATTAGCCCAAAACGGTTGCGAAATCCATGCGTTACTTTCTTCCAATATTGCCAATAAAAAAGATTGGGTAAATGAGAAAGCCTTTAAAAGTGTTACTTTTATAGAAACAGGAACTCGTAAAACAGCCATTCAAGCTACTATGGCTTTTTTCTTTAAAGAAAAACTTGTATTAAAAAGAAAGTTTCAAAACCAAACTTTCGATTATATTATCAGTACATTTTATCATCCTTGGAGTACAACCTTATTTAAATGTTTCAAAGCAACAAAAACAATAGTCATCTGTCATGATCCGATACATCATTCAGGTGTTGGATTATTGGAAAAATGGTTGACAACTCGTTATATCAAAGCTGCAAACGATATCATTGTTCTTACTCAAAGCTTTATTCCAATCGTAGAAAAACGGTTTGGTTATAGCAAAGAACATATTCACTATATGCGGCATGGAAGAATGAGCACGTATAAACAAAGTGCAATCACTCCCCTAACCGATTGTAAAAATATTAATTTCCTCTTTTTCGGACGTATTGAAGATTATAAAGGTCTATTCATTCTAGCTGAAGCTTATAAAAAACTCACACAATCCCACTCCAATATTTCATTGACAGTGGCAGGAAGTGGGGATTTTAGTAAATATCATTCAATATTCAAGGAACTTCCACGAGTTAAAATTGTCAATCAATACATTGCAGATAAAGACATAGATGATTATTTCAATGTTCCCAACACGATTTTAGTATTACCATATTTAGACGCTAGTCAATCTGGTGTTATTCCTATTGCTTTAGAGTATGGGATGCCGATTATAGCCAGTAACACCGGAGGATTAAAAGAACAAATGGATAATGGTAACTTAGGGCTTTTCAGTATTCCAGGAGATTCAGATTCACTGATGAAACAAATGGAATATTTCCTAAGATATCCCGATTTTTATGCAAACGAAAGAAAAAAGGCATTTATATATTTACAAAATCTGAATTGGGATATTGTTACTCAAAAAATCATCCAAATTTAAATAGAAAATAAGCTTATGAATATCGGATATATTCACTTAGATTATGGAGAATGGACCAATGGTAACTATAATAGTCAAGAAATAGGATTAGCCAAAGCATTGGAGAGAATGGGACATCAAACCACTATCGTATATTGGGTATCATCCAAAGATGAACGCTGTAATACCAAAGTAAATATAACTCCAAATATCAAAAAAGTATATTTACCATATAGAATGAGATTGGTTCACCATATTTGGCCGAATTTTTCCTTATTATCTTCACTTAACATTGACATATATCATCTACAAAGTGACAATTTACTTTGTGTACCGGAAGCTGTAAATTTTTGTTTAAGTTATGGTTTGAAACATTATTGTTACGTAGGTACTGTACACAGTTCATCTCCTAAAGCCATTTCACGATGGATAATGGACAAGCTTAGTTATAGAAATTTTACTGCATTCAGAAAAACTAAAGTATTTTGCAAAACTCCAACTGTAGTAAATGAATTGAGGCAGAAAGGTGTAACGAGTGCAGAATGGGCTCCTGTTGGATTAGATACAGACATCATTCCACCAACAATACCCCACAAAGAACATTTAAAAAATGAGTTAGGACTACCCCACAACAAAATTATTATCTTCTTAGTATGTGCATTAAGACCAGACAAACATCCAATGGATATATTTCCTTTAGCAGAAATATTAGGAAATAAATACTTATTAGTACATGCGGGAACACCGTGGATGCAAACAGAGGAATATATGAAAAAATTAAAATCAAATGATATATATAAAAATATATCGTTTGTGGGCAAAATTCCAAATGAAAAAATTCATGCATATTATGAAATTGCTGATTATGTAATAAACTTTAACCCTAACGAAATATTTGGAATGGCTATTCTTGAGGCAATGTATCATAATGTAACTGTAGTGGCACGACATGCACCCGGTCCAGACTGTATCATAAAAAATGGAGAGAGTGGTTTTCTTTGTAATTCAGTAGAAGAAATGTCCCAAATAATACTTTCTGATAAAAAAGTTCAAAATGCACGGAAGCAAATCATAGAATATTTTACATGGGAATCAACAGCTAAAAAGTTTTTGGATTATATACAACATTAAATTTATTAATATATGCGTATATTCCATATTATCACCCATTTTGATATAGGAGGAGCAGAAAGGGTAGCTGTCAACATAGCCAAATCACAAACTACGGGAATAGAATATCATCTTGTAGAAGTTGTACGAGGAAATGGAGAATTCAGTCAATCTTTTATTGAAGAATTACATGATTGCAGTATTTGTTGCCATCGTTCGCATATTACAAATAATAAAATTGCAATAATATTGTTTCCTCTATGGTTTATATATCTATCATTTAAATGGAAACCGCAGGTAATCCACACACATACAGAGATACCAGACCTCAGTATCTATTTATGGAATAAAATATTTGGGTGGATATTTCCAACGATAAAATATGTCCGAACAATCCACAATACAGAATTATGGAATCAATGGCCTCAAATAGGACGTAAAGTTGAATCTTTTTTCAAGAAAAAACATGCAAATATAGCTATCAGTCAATCTACGCAACTATGTTATAAGCGAGTTTATGGAGAAACGCCATCAATAATATTCAATGGTTTACAATCTGTCAAACAAAAAAAATTCAAACATATTATAGCAAACAAAATAAATATTTTATTTGCAGGAAGGTTGGAGTACCAAAAAGGAATAGACCAACTTATAGCAGTTGTAAATGCATTTAAATGCAATCCTAAATTTTATTTTCATATAGTAGGGGATGGTTCTATGAAAGAAAAAGTACACAATACTCTGAGAACATCAACCAATGTATCTTTCTATGACAAGATTTTTGGATTGAATCAATATATAGGAGATTTTAACTATTTATTCATGCCTTCAAACCACGAAGGACTTGCCTTAATGCCTATCGAAGCAAGTTTAGCACACACTCCAACCATCATTAATAATTGTCCCGGTTTGAAAGACACATTACCTGAAAAATGGCCTTTGAAAGTAAATAACAATAACATTAATGACTTTGTCCAATTAATCTTATCACTTGAAAACACAACACATTATGAAGAGTATGTAAATATAGCATATGAATATGCTAAAACTAATTTTTCTATTGAGAGAATGCAACATGAATATGAACAAATATACAAAAAAGCATGACAAATAAAAACATTCTATTCATCCTCCATCTACCCCCTCCGGTACATGGTGCATCTATGGTAGGGAAATATATACATGATAGTGCAGTTATAAATAATACCTTTAAGTGCCATTATCTAAACCTTGCATTAGCAAAAGACCTAAATGACATAGGAAAAGGTAGAATAAGAAAGTTGAAAGATTTCTATAAACAGCTAAAACAGATTAGAAAACAAATAAAAGATATAGAACCACAACTTTGTTATGTAACTCCTAATGCAAAAGGTGGTGCTTTCTACAAAGATTTTTTCGTTGTTATGCTCTTAAAAATAATGAGGCAAAACGTTATTGTGCATTATCATAACAAAGGTGTAGCTACAAGGCAAAATCGATATTTTGACAATTTATTATATAGCTTATTTTTCAAAAAACTAAAAGTTATCTTATTAGCTGAAAACTTATATCAAGATATAAAAAAATACGTCAATTATAAAGATATCTACATTTGTCCCAATGGAATACCAACTCATAAAAACACCCCAATATTTCCCCAAAATGAGTTTGAGATATTATTTCTTTCGAATATGATGGAAGAAAAAGGAGTTTGGGATTTAGTAGAGGCATGCACAATATTAAAGAAAAAAGGAAAAGTTATAAAATGCCATTTTGTTGGTAAATGGAGTGATATAACAGAAGAGAAGTTTAACAATACAATAAAAAAACAGAAACTCACGGACTCCGTTTTTGCTTACGGAGCTAAATACGGGAGTGAAAAAGATTGTTTTTTACAAAAGGCTAATATTTTTGTGTTCCCAACCTATTACAATAATGAGTGTTTTCCATTAGTATTATTAGAGGCTATGGAACAAGGACTTCCTTGCATCAGCACCAATGAAGGTGGAATCCCTGCTATTATAGAAAATGGAAAGACCGGATATATCATAGAAAAACACTCACCAAAAGTAATTGCTGAAAAAATAGAATATTTAATGGAACATCCCCAACAATGCATCAACATGGGAGAAGCAGGAAAAGAAAAATTCTTTAATGAATTTACTTTAGATAAATTTGAAATACGAATGAAAAATATTTTAGAAGATTGTATCATTTCATTATAATATTTTGTGAGAAAAAAAATAATAGATATACATCCTACCGTAACAACTCATCACATTGGGAAAAAATATATATTACTAACAAGCGAAGAAACTAATACAGATCTCACCCAAATAGCTGTAACCCAACTTAAAGCAGGAGAAACAGCAGAAGAACACCGGCACCCCACCATGGAAGAATTCTTCCTGTTTCAAAAGGGAGATGCAATCATTACAGTTAATAAGGAACAAATAGCTTGTAGCAGTGGAGATTTCATCAGTATACCTGCCAATACTTTACACTCACTAAAAGCTGTTACGGACATTGAAATCATAACTATCGGTTGTGCACTCCGTTAAGATAAGAACAGACATGTTTTGTTCACCTAATAAACAGGAGTAAAACAATCAATACCTAGAAGCAGTATTTAATTATGTTAGAGAAAAACGCTAAGATTTTTATAGCCGGTCACCACGGACTGGTAGGTTCGGCTATTTGGAATAACCTGTTGCAAAGAGGATATACAAACCTGGTAGGCCGTTCGCACAAGGAGCTGGACTTGCTGGACGGAGTGACCGTAAAAAGATTTTTTGACGAAGAAAAACCGGACGCTGTGGTACTTGCCGCCGCCCATGTAGGGGGAATCATGGCCAACCTGCAATACCGGGCGGATTTCATTTATCAGAACTTGCAGATACAACAGAATGTTATAGGTGAGAGTTTCCGACATGGTGCGAAAAAGCTACTCTTTTTAGGAAGTACCTGCATTTACCCGCGTGAAGCTCCGCAACCGATGAAAGAGGACGTATTGCTGACTTCTCCATTGGAATATACCAATGAACCGTATGCGATTGCAAAAATAGCCGGACTGAAGATGTGCGAAAGTTTCAACCTGCAATACGGAACGAATTACATAGCGGTGATGCCAACCAACCTATACGGTCCGAATGATAATTTCCATTTGGAAAACAGCCATGTGCTGCCTGCCATGATACGTAAGATTTATTTAGCCAAATGCCTGAACGAAGGTAATTGGGATGCGGTAAGGAAAGACATTGATTTACGCCCGGTAGAAGGTGTGGACGGAAGTTATACCAATGAAGAAATAGTAGCGAAACTGGCAAAATTCGGAATTACACAAGAAGCTGTGACGCTGTGGGGTACAGGAACTCCGCTGCGTGAATTCCTATGGAGTGAGGAAATGGCGGATGCCAGCGTACACGTATTACTGAATGTTGATTTCAAGGATACTTATAATCCGGAAACAAAAGAAATACGTAACTGCCATATCAATGTAGGAACCGGAAAGGAACTCAGCATCAAGGAAGTAGCCGAGAAGATTATGGCTGAAATAGAATTTAAGGGCGAATTAAGATGGGATACAAGCAAACCGGACGGTACGCTGCGCAAACTGACGGATGTAACCAAATTACACAATTTAGGCTGGCACCATAAAGTGGAAATAGACGAAGGTATTCACAGACTGTATCAATGGTATCTGAAAGGTATCTGTATCAACCATAAAACAAACTGAGCCGGATAATACGATTACCGATAAATATATACATTTTCACATTTTTTCTTGCTTATAATATACATTTGACTTAATTTTGCCGCATAAATCATACTTAAATATTAGTGTCTGTCCTATTTACCTTCTGTGTGACAGGCAATAGCGTAGCGTACTCCACGGTAAACACATTTTTCCAATATACATGTTGAAATTAAGAACAGTTTCGCTTCTGGGCTGCAGAAGTGAGCTTGATGCGTTGCCTAAAGGCAAATTGCTGATAAATACAATCAATGCTCACTCGTATAATACAGCTCAGAAAGATACGGCATTTGCCGAAGCATTACTGAAAGGTGACGCCTTGATTCCCGATGGTGCAAGCATTGTATTGGCCTTTAAGTTTTTAAGACATAAAAAGATAGAAAGAATTGCCGGCTGGGATTTATTTCTGCACGAAATGAATAAATTAAACCGGAAAGGCGGTACCTGTTTCTTCTTGGGCAGCAATGACGACACACTAAGGAAAATCAAAGTAAAAGCCGTCAGGCTATATCCTAACATTCAAGTCGAAACCTATTCCCCACCCTACAAAGCTGAATTCTCCGAAAAAGACAACCAACAGATGATAGAAGCCGTAAACCGTGTAAATCCGGATTTACTATGGGTGGGTATGACCGCTCCCAAGCAGGAAAAATGGGCATATACCCATCTGAAAGAGCTGAATGTAAACGGTACGATAGGTACCATAGGCGCCGTATTCGACTTCTTCGCTGAAAACATACAACGCGCTCCATTGTGGTGGCAGGAGCATAGTCTGGAATGGCTGTACCGCCTGATAAAGGAGCCCAAAAGAATGTGGAAAAGGTATATCATAGGCAATACCCTCTTTTTAGGATACTTATTAAAAGAAAAAATATCAAATTAATAAATACACAAAATGAAAAAAGTAGCACTGATTTCCGGTATCACCGGACAGGACGGTTCGTTCCTCGCCGAGTTTTTGATTGAAAAAGGTTATGAAGTTCACGGCATACTGCGCCGTTCGTCTTCTTTCAATACAGGACGTATAGAGCATCTGTATCTGGACGAATGGGTACGTGACATGAAGAAAGACCGTCTGGTAAATCTGCACTACGGAGATATGACGGACAGCAGTTCGTTGATTCGCATCATCCAGCAGGTACAACCGGATGAAATATACAACCTCGCCGCGCAGAGCCATGTAAAAGTGTCTTTCGATGTACCCGAATATACGGCGGAAGCCGATGCGGTAGGTACACTGCGTATGCTGGAAGCCGTACGGATTCTGGGTATGGAGAAGAAGACAAGAATTTATCAGGCTTCTACCTCGGAACTGTTCGGTAAAGTACAGGAAGTGCCGCAAAAAGAGACCACTCCTTTCTACCCACGCAGTCCGTACGGTGTGGCCAAGCAGTACGGATTCTGGATTACGAAGAACTATCGCGAGAGTTACGACATGTATGCAGTAAACGGTATTCTCTTCAACCATGAGAGCGAACGCCGCGGCGAAACATTCGTAACCCGTAAAATTACACTGGCAGCCGCACGCATAGCGCAAGGATTCCAAGACAAGTTGTATTTAGGAAATCTGGATGCACGTCGTGACTGGGGTTACGCCAAAGATTATGTGGAATGTATGTGGCTTATCCTGCAACATGACAAACCGGAAGATTTCGTGATTGCCACCGGTGAAATGCATACAGTGCGCGAATTTGCCACCCTCGCTTTCAAAGAAGCCGGTATAGAACTGCGCTGGGAAGGTGAAGGCGTGAATGAAAAAGGTATCGATGTGAAAACCGGCAAAGCGTTGGTGGAAGTAGATCCGAAATATTTCCGTCCCTGTGAAGTGGAACAGTTATTGGGTGATCCGACCAAAGCAAAGACATTGCTGGGCTGGAATCCTACAAAAACGAGCTTCCCCGAACTTGTAAGAATCATGGTAGCTCATGATATGAAGTTCGCAAAGAAATTGTATCTGAAAGCACAAATGGAAGAATAAATACATTTTTCTCATTTTCCTTGTTTTGTACAAACAGAATGTATACATTTGTGTCGTTTTTCGTTTTCTTCAATTTGTCTGTCTGTGAAACCATTACCTCTGTGACAGGCAAAAGCGTAGCATACTCTCCCGAGGTATAATGCCTATAAAAAAATACTTATTACTATTTTTCCTGTTTTTCTGTTGCACAGTGATACGGGCGCAGTATTCCATGGGAAATACCGGCTTGTTGAACATACCCACGGCGGACATGCAGGAAACAGGTACTTTCATGGGCGGGGCTAATTACCTGCCGGACGGAATGACCCCTTTTAAATTCAATACGGGTAATTACTTCGTTAATATCACGTTTCTATCCATCTTAGAACTGAGTTACAGATGTACGTTATTGAAAACCACCCGGTATGACGGAAAAAGAGGATATTTCCAACAAGACCGTTCAATGACGGCGCGTGTGCGCCCGTTGAAAGAAGGAAAGTATCATCCTTCCATAGTGATAGGTACCAATGACCCGTTCAAAGATATGGGCACCAACTACTTCGCTACCGTTTACGGAGTGCTTACCAAGAGTTTCTCGATAGTGAAAGGCGACAGGCTGGCGCTGACTGCCGGATATTACTTCCCGCTGAACAAACACAGTGTGCAGGACGGACCGTTCGGCGGCATCAGTTACTCTCCCGCCCGATGCAGAGAAATCAGTTTCATGGCGGAATACGACTCCGATGGGTTTAACGTAGGCAGCGCCGTCAGGTTATGGAAGCATCTGTCCGTACATGTTTTTACCAGAGAGTTCAACTGCATAGCAGGCGGAATCAGGTATGAATGTACGCTGATACATTAACGACAAGGCTACCGGTCAGAATGAAAAGAATATACATCGTTGCATTTCTGATGCTACTGTGCACCACGGCAGATGCCCAAATCATGGCGAAGCTGAAGGAAATCGGCATGGAGAATATCCGGTGCGTACAGACGCCGGAAACAACAACAGTGGCTTTTGAGAATAATGTATACCGGGGAACATACACCGGCATAGGAAAAGCCGTTACAGCCTGCCTTGACGGTATACCCGGCGGCAACTTGCAAATGGTGGTACTGGAAAACAGAATCCCCCGTTTATATATCGATATGCCGGACTCACTGGTACATGCCTACAAAAAAGGAGACATCGGCCTTGCGCAAGTATACCAACGGATGCGGATATCCGTTGATACAGACAACGCCATGAAGGTATTGGAGAAAAGCGAAAAACCGGAAAATACCTCGGCATGGAAAGTGGACGTCGTTATTTATCCGGACCTTTTTCTTGAGAACAATACCTTTGATGAGCTTTATACCTATGCGATAAACCTGAATCCGGCAGTGGAGATGGCTCTATGGAAAGGAGCCAAAGCGACCGCACAGGTGATACTTCCCATAGCGACCAATCTGACCGGAGAAATGAAACGGGTACGGCCGGGGGTAATCACCATATCGCAGGATGTACGGTTGAAGCATAACTTATTCGGACGTCTCACTGTGGGAAACTTCACCGATAACCGTATAGGCGCCCAACTGGCGATAAAATACCGTACCGACAACGGACGTGCAGAGGTCGGGGCCCAAATGGGAGTAACCGGGTTTTCTGCCGTAACAGCCGATGAGGGTTGGTACATCGGTACCAAAATGCGTGTGAACGCATCGGTCACGGCATCTTATTACGAACCGCATACCAACCTGCAGTTCGACCTGAGCGCCAACCGCTACGTATTTGGCGACTACGGCATAAGAGGTGATTGCACACGGCATTTCGGGGAATATGCAATCGGTCTTTTCGGAATATATACAAGCGGAGAGATAAACGGCGGCTTCCATTTTGCAATCCCTTTGCCCGGAAAGAAATGGAATCGAAAAGGATTCTTCCGGGTGAAACCCGCCGACTATTTTGCATGGACTTACAGCATGGTGGCACATGGGAAATATATCGACGAACAAATGGGAAAAAGCTATTATACCCGCCCTGACGAAAACAGAAGCGGCGGATTCTACCAACCTGATTATATCCGTTATTTCCTGATTAAGGAAGCGAAGAAAGCTCAATCAAAATCAATAAAATAAATAAATCAAATAAATTAGTTTTTAAAGACAAAATCATGAAACAGAAAAGTTTTTTATTCGGAAGCCTTTTGTTATGCGCAATGGCTTTCAGTACAACCGGTTGTAGTATCGGCGGAGATGACAAAACAAATGAAATTGTAGACGATCCTCTAAAAGATAAAACCGAATACTACATTGTAGGACAAGTGAGCGACAGTAAAGGAGTAGTGGCAAACGCCAAAGTGGAAACCGGCAACGTTTCTGCGACAACAGACAGTAAAGGAGTATATAAACTGACTGTGAACGACGCCACCGCATACAAAGTAAAATTTACAGCAAGCGGCCTGCAGACTTTCGAAGCAGAGACAAGCATCGCATCTTCTGCCAAGAACCGTAGCCAGGTGACCTTGAATGTAAGAATGGCAAAAGAGATTGTATATGATGAGAATCATACCGAAACCGCAACACCTGCTGCTGATGCGGTAGTTACGGCACCGAACATTGTAGACACCAATGCCGATCCTGCCACCATCACTATTCCGGCAGGTACGGTAACACAAGATACAAAAGTTGCGGCGGTTGTATATGAAGAAGCTAAAATCGCAACAGGAAATGAGACTCAAGTACCGGTAAGCAATGTAGCCGTTAAAACAGAGCCGGCCGATATGGTGGCTGAACAAGCTGTTACCATCGCCGTGAATAACCTTGCTGATGATGCGACGGACGGTTATTTCGATACCGATTATATGTCTGCCGTTAAAAAAGACGAAGTTGCTACAAGAGCGGACAAATCTTTAGGTAAACCGGTATTCAACGCCGAGGACAACAGATATGAAATCACCATCCCTGCCGGAGAAAAAATAGCAGGAAAGTATGAGATGAATGTGAAATTCGACAAAAGCAGCAAAACATCGGGTACCGTGGAATACAATGCCGTGAACGGAAAAAGCGAAGTGTTGAAACTGGAAAACAGAGAATTCAATGCCATGACCGGTGTGAAACTGAATGTAACGGTGAAAAACGGCTGGACATACACCACTTCTCCGGCCACGGCATTGGCTGCCAAAGGAGCTTCTCAGAAACTGGCCGCCGCAATAGAGCGATACATCGAACTGCAGGAAGGTAAGGAAGGCGTATATGAAACAGCAACCGAACTGACTACCAACATCAGCGGTAACCACGTATTGTATTACGGAAACAAAGCCAACATCCTGGCAAAGACTTACACATTCCATGTTATGATTAACGGCCAAAGCACTCCGGTGGAAGTTAACTTGAACAGCTACAACGGATACACGGAAGAGTATACCAACGGCCCCATCAGCCAACACTCCGGCGGTAGTACCGGTAAATAACCACATACATGAGAGTTAATCAAAACTATTATTTAAATAACACATACCTATGAGTTTACGTAATTTTTTATCAAGTAGAACCGGAAAACGTTTTTACAACTTTTGCTATTGTTGGGGTGCTTGTCTGGTAATTCTAGGTGCCATCTCCAAAATCGGTGATTTCCCATACGGTAACATACTTTTGGGTATAGGCCTGTACACCGAAGTATTTATCTTCTTCATCTCAGGATTCGACGAACCCACCAGAGAATATAAATGGGAAAGAGTATTTCCTATCCTGAACGACAAACTGGCGAATACCGACCCGAAAGTTGCTTCCGTGAACTTCAAACTGTCCGGAAACGGTGAAAACTACAAACAGGAAATGGCTAAGCTGGAAGAGAACGTGAGAGCATTGAACGAAGCCCACGAAGCCCAGTTGAAACAAGTGAAGCAACAAATGGACCTGCTGAACAAACAATACAAACAAATGCAGGATACAATGAACGTAAAAACAACAAAGTAAAATAGCTGTTATGTCAAAATATGTAATGCCGCCAAGGCAAAAAATGATTAACCTGATATATATCATCTTAATCGCTATATTGGCCATCCATATATCTAAAGATGCCATAGAGGGTTATGATATTATCAGCAATGACTACCGCCCGCAAATAGCACAGCTCCAAACATACAACGAAGAATTAAGAGTACGCCTGGAGCAGGAAAAGCCGGAAGTCACGGGACAGGTACAATCTGTCAAAGAGAAAACCAATGCCATTCGGCAAGAGTTGAACGACCTGAAAGAAAACATCATACGGACAGCCGATAAAGACGAATATCAGAGCGGTATCCTCAAGAACCGCGATAACGAAAAGGCGACTCCTGATGTACTCCTCAGCAACAAACGGGGTAATAATCTTAAAAACAGCATCGCAACCTACAAGCAGGAAATGGAAAGCATGCTTGCCGGTGACGCGCAGAAAAAACTCGTAAGCAGTTATATGAACATCACTCCTCAAACCGACAACGCTTCATGGGAAGAGGAAACGTTCTCGCATCTGACTGCCAATGCAGGTATCACCATGCTTGACAAAATGGAGATGGAATTGCTGAGCTGCGAAAAGGAAGTGTTGCTCGCCATGACAAACGGAACGGGAATACAGACTTCGGAAGCAACCCCGGAAGCCGGCAAACCTCAAAAGGAAGCCGAAAAAGAAGCTGAAAAGGAACCGGCAGAGCTTTCGGATAACCAAATCTTCGTAAACGGAGTACCTACCGACATCCTGACCGACGGAACCCTGAAGAAGCCTTTTGTACAAATGGCTCCCGAAGCCGCCGTATTATACAAAGGATACGACAATAAGCTGCAACTGACAAGCATCGGTATTTCTCAAGAGCAACTGAAAGTTTCCATGAAGAACGGTAAGGTAGCGATGCGCAACAACCGCTACATCGCCCTGCCCGACAACAACAGCCGTACCGCCGTCATTACCGTGAGCGATGGAGCCGATGTATTGGCACGTTATGAATACGAGGTCAGAAATCTGCCCGCTCCGCAACCTTACCTCTCTTATTCCCATAACGGTAAAAACACGCTATACAAGGGTGATGTACCTCTTGGCAAAAGTCATTTGCTCGGCATGAACGAACTGGTGGCGCAAGCCAATGAAGGCCCTCAGGTAAAATATAAAGTCGTATCTTTCGAAACGGTATTCATCGAAACCGGAAGCAACAAGGTTATTACCCTTAAAAACAAAGGTAACAAATTCTCCGGCGAGCAGAAGAAAGTCATCGAACAGTTACAGGCAGGTGATAAATTCTACATCACATCCATTACCGTGTCCGGCGGACAAAAGACAGATGAGCAAATCGGCTCTATCAACGTAGTACTCTATTAAAAAAGTAAAGTTATGAAATTTGGATTTAAACACATTATATTGGCTGCTGCGCTGATGAGTGCCGGTAGTCTTACTGCACAGGAACAAAATGACAAAACATCGTTCCAAAAGTACAACTGGTTCGTAACCGGAGCCGTTAACGGAGAATGGCTGTCCAATACTACCGGAAACATGATTGTCGGCGGCAAAGTGGGAGCCGGTATCCAACTGACCCGCTACTCGGCATTCCGCATCAACGCGTTTGCCGGAAAGAACCGTGTAAAGACCATGCGCGCCCAGCAATACGGAGCCGAATTGGACTATATGCTGACCTTAGTGGGAAATAAAGGATACCAGCCTTTCAACCTGGCGGCTATCGTCGGAGCCAGCTACAACTACTTCAACACGAACAAGCTCGACATCGATAACAAGAACGTCAGCTCCATCGGTGGAAAGATAGCGTTACAGGCGTCATACAACCTGAACAGAAAGCTCAGCCTATTCATTGAACCTTCGTTTACCATCCTGCCCAAATACTACAAGGGCAAAGACGCCGATGACGTATTTGTACAATCCGGCGTGAATATCGGTGTCACATACAGCTTCAAAGACAAGTACAAAACATCCCGGAAGGCTAAGAATGAGGCTTTCGCCGACAAAACCGACATACAGGAAATCAAAGACAAGATGAACCGTATGCTGGAAGAAATCAAGCAACTGAAACAGGAATCGCAGAACACTCAAAAGGTGGAAGCAGGAAAGAACATCGTTATCGAGCCTGCCCAACAGAAAGGTATCATTTCCGTAGATATCCACTTTGACGAGTTCAGTTCCTTCATCAGCGAAGAGCAAGCCGGCAAGCTGAACAATATCGGCGAATGGATGACCGAGAATCCTGCCGTTATCAAGATTGTAGCATTCAGCAATGACGTAAAGGACAAGAAAGCCGAAACCGAACTGCGCAACAAACGCACGGAAGCCATCAAGAAAATGTTGGTAGAGAAGTACAACATCGCTCCCGAAAGAATTGCATCCGCCGCTCCCGAATCCATGGGCTATGCAAACAAGACCGGAAACAACGCGATGATTATCTTCATTCCGAGCAACTTATAAACAGAAATTCACTTCTATGACTATCGCCATTGATTTTGACGGCACAATCGTAGAACACCGATACCCTAAAATCGGAAACGAAATACCTTTCGCCATCGATACGCTGAAAATGCTGATTAAGGCTCATCATCGGCTGATACTATGGACCGTACGTGAGGGGAAACTGCTGGACGAGGCTGTGGAATGGTGCAGGGAACGGGGCGTGGAATTTTATGCCATCAACCGTGACTACCCTGAAGAGGACACCGCCCATCACGGTTTCTCGCGCAAAGTAAAGGCGGACATCTTCATCGACGACCGCAACTTGGGCGGCCTGCCCGACTGGGGAGACATCTACCGCATGGTTCAGGAGAAGCTGACGTACGAGGAGCTGTATCGTGACAATGATAAAACTCCCCCCTCAAAAAAAGGCGGACTCTGGAGTTTCCTCAAAAAGTAACCGTTTTTTGACTTATGTCAAATCGTACTCCGAAAAGACTCTTTAAATTTGCAGCGTCATTTAGAAAACGATAGAGTAAATTAGTTTTTATAAGAGAGAGATTAGTTTTTAGGGTACACTAAAAAAATTAGGCAACATCTGTTAACAGATGTTGCCTTTTTTGTTATATTTGTGCCTAATGAAAAACAACACCCATATCACGCCGTTTGCAATCAGCCTGTTCTCCCTGCTTTTCCTTAGCGCTTGCAAAGATAATCCTCCCAAGGAAGGCCTACACCTGCCCCAAGAATTATTCAGAGAAGGAGACATCGTATTCAGAAGAGGCACCGGATTCACCAGCCGCATAGTGCTGGCGGCCGACAGCGAGGGAAGATACTCGCATACCGGCATCCTGAAGAAAGAGCGCGGAGCATGGTACGTGATACACGCCGTTCCCGGCGAACCAGACTTTAAGGGAGATGCGGACAGGATAAAGATGGAACCCGTCGAGCGGTTCTTCGATGCGGGGAAAGCCTCGCGGGGTGCCGTGATGCATGTGCAAGCAGACTCCGCCCTTGCATGCAGAGCCGCCCGAAGCGCACTCGGACTTTTCCGCAAACACCTGTTGTTCGACCATGACTACGACTTGAACGATACCACCGAGATGTATTGCACGGAACTCATCGACTATGTGTACCGGAAAGAAGGGATAGACCTGTCCGAAGGCCGAACCACTTCCGTCAACATCCCCGGCATGAGCGGTGACTATCTGATGCCGAACGATATTGCGCAGAGCGGACGCCTCTGTTTGATATACTGTTTTTAAAACACACATTATTCACTTAAAACAAAAAAACGTATGAAAAAAGTATTCTACTTCACCATGATGGTAATGGCAGTCTTCGTAATGGCGGCTTGCTCTTCTTCCCCAAGCACTCCGGGCGACGCGTTGAAAAAGTACAGCGGGTATCTGCAAAGCGGCGATTATGAGAATTTCGTAGAAGGACTGGCTTTCGACGACAGTCAGGATGCCGCCAAGGTAAAGGAACAAAAAGAAGCGCTGGTATCCATGCTCAAAGAAAAAGTATCGAAGGAATACGAGAAGAAAGGCGGCATAAAGGACATCGAAATCCTCTCGGAACAAGTGGCCGAGGACGGCAATACCGCTATGGTAAAGACCAAATACACTTACGGCAACGGCGAGACCGAAGAGGGTGAGCAGCAAATGGTGAAGAAAGACGGCAAATGGCTGATGTCCATAGGAAAGTAAAGCCCGGACAGCCCTGAAAAGATACCGGACAGCATACGGAGTAAAGGAAGGAATTCCTCTGCCGCAGCTGTCCGGATTTTATTTAGCTGTCTGTCGTTTTATATAGAAATCTTATCTCAGTAAAGTTCGTGCCGCCCTACTTCCTCAAAGAGCGTCGCCAGTTTCTCAATGACCGGTTTCAGATACCGCCCGCCTTTCTCCGCGGACGCCTTCCCGGGATTGCCCACCCCGCTATCCACAGTGGCTTTGTCCCAATGGCGGGGCGCCCACGCCACCTTTTCATTCAGCGAGGCAATGGCAAACGGACGGGAGTCTCCGTTACCGGCCTCATCAAGATTCACCAGCTCGGGATGATAGTACATCATGGCCGAAGTCTCCGATTCACCGGCATGGTCATCTATGGCGGCCTCGAAATAACCCTTGGTGGGAACGATGCCGAACCAGTCCGTCGCCAGAATCAGGAAATCGGGATAGACGAAGGCAAGGTCGCGAATCATTCCTTTGAAATTATTCCCGCCGTGACCGCTGATGATAATCAGCTTGCGGATGCCCTGCGCGTGAAGGGAAGCCACAATATCTTCCAAGATGGCCTGCTGGGTGGCGTAACGGGTATGGATGCAGAAAGGAAGTTCCCGCTGTCCGGGATTGTGGGCGCCGAAAGGTACGGGCGGCATCACCATGCAGCGCACGCCGGAACGTTCCAACGCCAAAGCGGCGGCATCCACGGCAATGTCATGCGGCAGGATGCAGTCCGTGAGATACGGCAGATGCAGGTTATGCGGCTCGGTGGCTCCCCAGGGAAGAATCACGACGTCATACTTCACGTCTTTCACCTTTCCATAGCAGGAAACGGTAAGGTCTATTTCTCTTTTTTCCATAGCTGTTATCTTTAGAAATTACTGCTTCCGGTATTCCTTGGGCGAGAGGCCGGTATGATGCTTAAAGTATTTGCCGAAGAACGACTGATTGGCGAAGTGCAGCTCGTCGGCTATCTCCTGAATGCTCTGCTCGGACGATTTCAGCATGGCTTTCGCTTCCAGAATCACCAAACTGTCAATCCACTCGCCCGCCGTCTTTCCACTCACCTCTTTCACCACGGTGGAAAGATGCTTAGAGGTAAGGAACATCTTGTCGGCATAATAAGACACGCTCCTCTCCTCTTTATAGTGTTCGGAAACATACCGTATGAAGCGTTCAAACAAATCTTCCTTGCGGCTTTTCGGAGTGCGCTCCTTAGCGGTATGCCCCTGATAGATGTCGTATATCTCGTAGAACAGAGCCAGCAACAATCCCTGCGTAATCTCCTTGCGGTACGGGTTGTCTTTCAGTTTCACCTTGCTCCACAGGAAAGAGTGATATTCCTCGAACGCCTGCAACTCGTCGGCGGTGATATCGATGCAAGGCCGCTCCTTTATCATGAAGAACATGGGAAACAGCTGCTGCATGGTAGGTATCACCAAATCCATGAAATCTCTGGACACCGCTATAAAGCTGCCGGAGAAATCATCGGAACGTTCGCCCTGCTGCACGATTTGCTCGGGCAGGATGATACAAAGCACTCCCTCTTTCATTTCATATTCCTGCAGGTTGATGTTCATCTTACACCGGCCTTTCCGGCAGACAGCAAGGCAGGCGGCGTTCAGGCGCGTAGGATATGGCGTAAAAGGAATATCCCTTATATCATCAAAAATAGCGAAATCATTGCCGATAAAGTCAATCATGGGCAGATGCTGTATTCCGGAGATATCAACGTTGCGTATCTGTTTTGTATTCATTGTTCTTGTGCTTTGCCGGCAAATATAGGATTATTCACGGAATTATTAATTTAAAAATCGTGAATGTTATCCTAATTCATTATTTTAAAGCCGATAAAGAACGTACGCGGCTGTGTAGGCCCGTAAAAATAACCGGCATCGCGAAACTCTCCCTTATCCAAATCCTTCTGGAAACTGTTGAAAATGTTTTGCACGCCCGTATTCAACTGAAACTTGATATGGTCGTGCAGCACGAAGGTATAGTTCAGTTTCAGATTGAGGTCGAAGAAGTGGGGCGTATTCTCCATGCGGTCTTTCTCGATATACCCGGCGTAGTGCGGCACAATCATCTTGCCCGTATACGTGCCCGACAGAGAGAAGTCGAAATTCTTCACCGGGGCGGACGAGAACGTAAAGTAGCCGTAATAGTCGGGCGTGCGGGGCATACGTTTGGTGGTCAGGTCTTCACCGTCCACCTGCGTCCAAACCTCTTCCCGGGTATAGCGGCTGCGCTGCGCGGTAAAGCCCAGCTGGAACTGCGCTTCCTTGCCATGGGCAATCTTGGCGTCGAGGTTGGCGCCGTACACACGGGCGCCGTTACCGTTACGGCGCTCCTTAATCACATCGCCCATATCGTTCTTGCCGATGTCCTCGAGCACGAATACATGGCGCAGGTCGGTATAGAAACCCTCTACGAGGATATTGGCCTGCCAGTGTCCCAGCCGGGTGGTCCAGTCCACCGAACCGCTGTAACTGTTGGAACGCTCCTCGCGCAGGTTGTCCGCCAGCTTGATTTGCACGCCTTCGCCGCCGACCGCGGTCACATGCAGGTCTTCGTCGTACGCTTGCGGCGCGCGGAAACCGGTGGAGTACGTCAGGCGCGCCTGAAAATCCTCGGCGGGCTTATAAAGCAGGTTGACGCGGGGACTGAATATCAGCTTGTCTATCAGGTTGTGCTTATCCAAACGGGCACCTACGAGCATGGTCAGCACATTCATCTTCCACTCGTTCTGCACGAAGGCGCTGGCGATGCGTACATCCTGCCGCATGTCGCGGTGATAGCCCGTCATGACATCGTGCATGGAGTTGTTCTGATACTCCAGTCCGCCCGTAAAGGTGGCGGGGGCGAAGAGGCAGTTGTCCATATTGCCTACGTACATGCCGCCTGCCACCCAGGTCAGGTCGTTCGTCTTGCCGTAGGCGTTCATATCCTTCTGCGCGCCGTAGTAGCTGTTGCGGTCGGTGTGCTGGATAGAGCCGTACAACGATATTTTATGCTTATACTCGCGCCAGAAGAGGTCGTAGCTCAGTCCGCCGCTGTTGATGATGTGCCTGGTCTGCTCGGTGATGTCCGTTTCGTGCGGCTGAAGGTCGAACTTGTTGCCGCCGCGGCGGAATTCGTTGGTAGTGTGATACTCCAGGTTGATGCGGCTGAAATGTGTGGGACGGTAATAGGCGCGGAAGCCGAAAGTATTCATGTTCAGCTTGCCCAGTTCGGAGAAACCGTCACCGTCGCGGTCGTAAGGATTGCGGTTGCGGTAGCTTTCGTAGAGGGCGATTCCATAGGAATTGTCTTTGGCCACCAGAGAGACGTTCCCGCCCATGTACTGCTCCCAGGACTTGCCGTCCATATTGGAGAACATGCTCGATACCTGGAAGGAGTTGTTGATGGGGTCTTTGGTGATGATATTGATGGTTCCGCCCACGGCATTGGCGCCGAACAACGCCGAACCGCCGCCGCGCACTACCTCTACCCTTTCAATCATATTCACCGGTATCTGCTCCAAGCCGTACACCCCGCTCAGCGCGCTGATGATGGGACGGCTGTTAATCAGGATTTGCGAGTAAGGGCCTTCCAGACCGTTGATACGCACTTGGGGGAAACCGCAGTTCTGGCAGTTGTTTTCCACACGCAAGCCCGACTGGTAGTTGAGCGTCTTGGCGAGGTCGGTGGAGTTCACCATTTCGAAGAGCTTGGCGCTCATCACGTTCACCACCACAGGAGCCGCCTTCCGGCTTACCTCATTGCGATTGGCGGAAACCACAACTTCATCGGTCATGAAGCTTTCTTCCTGCAACTGGAAATGTACCACCGCCGTAAAGTCCTTGTTGACTTCAATCTCCTTTTCCTGCGTCTTATAGCCTACCGCAGAGACGCGCAACGTATACTTACCGGCCGGCAGGTTCTTGAACTCAAACTGGCCTTCTTCGTTGGATACCGTTCCCTGTCCGCTACCCACAATCAAAATGGTGGCATACGGTATGTTCTCTTCCGAACCTTTCACAAGGACATGGCCGGAAATCATATTGCCTTCCCTTATCGGGTTTGCGGCAATAGCCGCGCCGATACTCACCACGGTAAGCATCAACGCCAATATATAATGTTTCATTTGAATAATCGCTTTTATTTCTGTTACAGATTCAGCTCGTACGGGCTGACCTTCAACATTTACTCTTTAAAAAAATCAGTTGTTTAACGGTACCATTCCGGTATCAACCGTAGGTACGGCAAATACCAAGCGTTGGTACGGCGAATACCAAGCATTGGTACGACAGATACCAAACGTCGGTACAACGAATACCAAGCGTTGGTACGGCAAATACCGGACGTTGGTACAGACAATATCAAAGGGTAACGGAATAAGGGGGAGCGCGGAGAGAAATCATCCGATACGCTTTTCCCTTGATGACGGACGTATCGGTTTCGTTTTCCACCACCCGCAGCAAAGAACGCATCGGGTGTTGTATTTCGCTGCAATCCGGTTTGTCCGAACTGAAGTGCGACAACAAACCGATAGCAATCAGCGAAGTAGCGGAGTGTGAATGTTGGTTATGAAAAGGGTGAGAGTGGGTAATCAATACCCCGTTGACGTAATGGACGTGAGTAAACGCCGTTACGCTTGCCTGGTACCCTACAAAGAGTACCAGCAAGCATAATGCGTATATGGTTCTTTTAATCCTTTTCACGTCTTATTATTCGCCTTTTGACTTTAAGGCCGCAAAGTTAGTAATTATTCCTGAACTTTACCAAACAAGAACTCATAATCACGTTTGGAAGCGGGAACAGCCCACTCCTCGGGAACAAATTTCCACTGACCGAGCGCACGGGGTTCGATTACTTTCTTCCCCTCGATGTACTGCATCAGGTAGTAGCGCAAATCCTTGTCGGTAGAGCTGACGATGCGCTCTTTCAGTTCATCCTGCGGAATGCCGGCGCCTTTTGTCAGCAGCTCCCCGCCGCCGTTGCCGCGGTAAGAGTTCAGGGCTACCGTGTACATCTTATTCATATCGAACGGAGTACCGTCCGCCATGCTGAGAATGGTTACTTTCCGGCCGCTCGGCTTCGTAACGTCCACCGTGTAGATGATGCCTGCGGCGGAGTCGAAGTTGAAACTGAAATTCTTGAAAGCGGCTCTGTCCGCCGCACCTTCGCGGGGCTTGTCGCGGAACAGCAGGATATGGTCGTCGGGAGAAGTCATGCGGTTTGTCCAAAGGTCGTAGGACATCTCCAAAGCGTCGTGCACTTCCTTACCCGAGAGCTTCATGGTGTAGAGCATGTTTTCGTACTTGTACAGGTTGAACATATCGTACACGTAAACGTCCCCTTCCTTTATCCGGGTGTCGTATGACAGAGGGGCGGCCAGCGAAATCTCGGCGCCGCTGATATTCAGCTGCAAGGTATGGATAAGGTCGATGAAGGCGGACGAACCGAAATAGGCGGGACGGGTGGAGATGGTTTCCGTGAAACGCCCTATCTTCTTCGATACGAAATCCTGAATGGTGGCGTACTGTGACGCGAAATGTTTCATAAACTCGTCGCTGACGCCGTATGCTCCGGTTTCGGTCAGCACGCCGTCAATCTTCTTGTCCGTGACCTTGCCGTCGCGCAACGTCACGGTGATGTCTATGTCGCTCACCACCACACCGTTGCTGGCGGGGTCGATAACCAGTACGGAGTCGCCTGCGATGTTCCGCACTTTCTTACATTCGCGGGCGTGGTCGTGTCCCATCAGTACGATATCGAAGCCCGGAACATTGCGGGCTACGTCCAGCGAGGCGTTCTCCCGGTACTTGCCGCCCATCAGCAGGGCGTCCTGTCCGGCATGGAACATGCCGATTACGATGTCGGGACGCTCCTTTTCACGGATTATCTTCATCCACTTGCGCGCCGTTTCTTCCATGTCGTCAAAGCGGAGCCCTTTCCACAGGTTCTCGGACAGCCACACCGGAATGGCGGGGGTTATCATGCCGAGGACGACAATCCTCACTCCGTCGCGTTCGAGCGTCACGTACGGCGGGAAGTGGGTTTTGCCCGTGGCCGTTTCGATGATGTTGGCGCCCAGTACGGGAGCATGGCAGTCGCCCGCCCAACGGTCGAACACGGCGCGTCCCGTTTCCACGTCGTGGTTGCCCATGTTGCCGGCGTTATATCCCATGAAGTTCAGCATCTCGGCCGCTACGTGGGGAGATACCGTATCTATATAATTGTAATAATAGGCGGTGGGCTGCCCTTGCAGGATATCGCCGTTATCCAGCAGAATCAGATTGTCCTTATACGTCTCACGCTCTTTCTGCACGAAAGCGTACACGCGTGCCAGACTTCCGACGGCATCCCGTTGGAGAATGAAATCACGGGGATAAAAGTTCCCGTGTATGTCACTGGTCTGCACTATTTTCAATTTCACTTCCTTATCCTGCGCGGCAACCGTGCCGATAAGCAGGAAAATACATACAAAACAACAAGTCAGCTTTTTCATATATCTTTGGTTTATCATATAGCTCATCTGTTTCATAAATCCAGCGGGTGGGTAAACACAAAACGGGCGCCGCGGGTGTACTGCGAATCTATCCATATCCTGCCGCCCCACTTCTCCACAATCAGTTTGCAGATGGACAGCCCCAGGCCTGTGCCTTGCGCGTATTCGTTCAGTTTCTCGAACCGTTCGAAGACCCGCTTCCGCTTCTCCGGCGGTATGCCGCAGCCGGTATCCGATACGGAGAACAGGGCGGTGCGGTTCCGCATGTCCGGTTCGAGTTTCAACGTTATCGTGCCGTTCTCCGTAAACTTGTCCGCATTGGACAGCAGGTTGATGACCACTTGCTGCAAACGCTGGATGTCCGTACGGATTTCCAGGCTGTCTGCGGCGCTTTCAAACACTATCCGGTTGGACGACCGGCGCGCCTGTGTCACGGAAGCCGTCACCTGCATGCAGACCTGCACCACATCGCACTTCTCCAGGGTGAGAGTAACGCGGTCGGCTTCCAGGCGGGACACATCCAGTATGTCGTTTATCAGCCGGAGCAGCAAGTCCGAGTTGGCTTTGATTATCTCGAAATATCCGCGCTGGTCGTCTATCGCGGTATCTCCGGCGGAAAGCACGTCCGAGAATCCCACAATGGCGTTCAGCGGCGTACGTATCTCATGGCTCATATTGGCGAGGAACGCGCTTTTCAGGCGGTTGGACTCTTCCGCCCTGTCCTTCGCCTCACGCAGGGCGGCTTCGGACACTTCCAGCTCGTCTTTCAGCCTCTTGGTGCGGTAGAAGAAATAGAGCGTGATGAGCAAGCCCGTCAGCAGGATGACCAGAACGGCAGCCACTCCCCATATATGGTACTTATATTGCTCATAGAAGCCCGGAGTGACATTCACCAGCCGGATGGGGCCGGGAATCGAAGCGATATCGAGCTTCCTCTCCTTCACCAGTTTGCCGTCCATGACGGTTTCGCAGGATATAATCTCTATCTCGGAGTTCTTCGGGTTTGCCAGCACACGGACAGCCTGCCGCGCCATATCCCTGCCCAGCGCACGGTAGACGGGCACTACTCCGCCCACAGCCCAGTAGCCGATGCCTACGGACGTAATGGAGAATGCGGGCAGGCCGGGGGCGGCTTCCATCATGGCATAAGTGGCGTTGCGCATGAAGTAACCGTCGTTCATGTCCACGCGCCATGTGCCCATCAGCAGAACGGTGCGCGGGGGCAGCGAGTGCAGTTTGTCACTGATAGTATAAATCGTGTTGACACGCCCGTCCAAGAGGATAAGGCTTAATTCGGGGAATTTCTTCATCTCTTTTACCACATGCGCCTGCAAGGTTACGCCACCGTAGCTGTTGTCGGAGATGAAGGCGATATGTTCCGTTTGGGGGTACAACCGTTTTATCATGCGGATATTGGCGGCCACATCGTACTGATAGACAAAGCCGCTCTTAATTGGGGAGCCGGCGAAGTCGGCGAAGAAGTCCAGCGACTCCGGCATCCATGTCTTCAAGTCCGCGCCCTGTTCCGGCAAAAGCACTACATTGCGGCTGGCAAGCGCCGTCATTACCGGAACGTCGCCCCGGACGGAGTCTTCCAGAGACAGATAGGCAGCCCACGCTTCCTGTCCTATCAGTATGACGAGCGAGGGTTCTTTCGTATCCCGGTACTTGGACAGGATGCCCGCCATTCTCGTCTTCCACAAGGGAGACTCGGAGAAACTCTTGCAGTTCATGTTCTCCAGCTCCACACCGCATGTACCGCCCAAACGCTGAAACTCTTCCATGAAGTTGGAAATGTTGTCCGAAGTTTGGCGCGAGTCCGGATTATAAGAACTGATAATCAGTACAGGATGGTCGCCCGTCGCAGAAAAGGCCGGGAGCATGAGGGAGAAGAATGCCGTCAGGCAAAGCAGTGTTCTATAAAGTATTTTCTTGGATTGTCTCATTTAACGTCCTCCTGAACTGTCGCAAAGATACAATAAAACTCAAAAAAGGCGTAAAGAAAGATTGTTTTTCGTACTTTTGGCGCTCATTATTAAAAAGAAGCTGACATGACACAAATCTTTCACAGCATGATAGCTGCCATTCTCGGCATATCAGAAAAACAAATCGGACAGACACTCGCCCTGCTCGATGACGGAGCGACCATCCCGTTTATCAGCCGCTACCGTAAGGAAATGACGGGCGGACTGGATGAAGTGCAGATAGAATCCATCCAAACCCACTACGAAAAACTGAAGGAAACGGCCAGGCGGAAGGAGACCATCATCGGCACCATCCGCGAACAGGGGAAAATGACTCCCGAACTGCAAAAACGTATCGATGAGACATGGGACGGCACCGTCCTCGAAGATATTTACCTGCCTTACAAGCCCAAACGCAAAACCCGCGCGGAAGCCGCCCGCCAAAAGGGGCTCGAACCGCTTGCCACCCTATTGATGCTCCAACGTGAGCCTCATCCCCGGCAGCGCGCCGCCGACTTTGTGAAAGGGGATGTGAAAAGCCCGGACGACGCCCTGAAAGGCGCGCGCGACATCATCGCCGAACAGGTGAGCGAGAACGAGCGCGCCCGTAACGCATTGCGCAACACCTTCGCCCGCCAAGCCGTACTGACCGCCAAGGTGATAAAAGGTAAAGAGGAAGAAGGAGCCAAATACAGGGATTATTTCGACTGTGCGGAACCCTTGAAGCGGTGCAGCTCGCACCGTCTGCTCGCCATTCGCCGCGCCGAAGCGGAAGGCTTGCTCAAAGTGAGTATCAACCCCGACGATGAAGAGTGTGTGGAACGGTTGGAACGGCAGTTTGTACAGAGCGGCAACGCTTGCGGAAAGCAGGTGGCGGAAGCTGTGCAGGATGCTTACAAGCGTCTGCTCAAACCGTCCATCGAGACCGAGTTTGCCGCGCAAAGCAAGGAACGCGCCGATGATGAAGCCATCCGGGTATTCGCGGAAAACCTGCGGCAGTTGCTGCTCGCGTCGCCGTTAGGACAGAAAAGGGTGATGGGAATAGACCCGGGATTCCGTACCGGCTGCAAGGTGGTGTGTCTGGATGCGCAGGGTAACCTGCTGCACAACGAGAACATCTACCCGCACCCTCCGGTAAACCAGGGCAAAGAGGCATTTGCCAAACTGCAGAAGATGATAGAAGCCTACAAAGTGGAAGCCATCGCCATCGGAAACGGTACCGCCAGCCGGGAAACAGAAGATTTTCTGAAACGGCATACGTTCAACCGGGAAGTGCAGATTTTCATTGTCAGCGAGCAGGGCGCTTCCATTTATTCCGCTTCCAAAATCGCCAGGGATGAGTTTCCCGAATACGACGTGACGGTGCGCGGCGCCGTATCCATCGCGCGCCGGCTGATGGACCCGCTGGCGGAGCTTGTCAAAATAGACCCGAAATCCATCGGCGTAGGGCAATATCAGCACGATGTAGACCAAAGCAAGCTGAAGAAGTCACTCGACCAGACCGTAGAGAACTGCGTAAACCTGGTCGGCGTCAATCTGAACACCGCCAGCAGTCATCTGCTTACATACATTTCGGGACTCGGCCCCCAACTGGCTCAAAACATCGTGAACTATCGTGCCGAGAACGGAGCATTCGCTTCCCGCAAGGAGTTGATGAAAGTTCCGCGTATGGGCGCAAAGGCCTTTGAGCAATGCGCCGGCTTCCTGCGCATACCGGATGCCAAGAACCCGCTGGACAATACGGCGGTGCACCCTGAGAGTTACCATATCGTAGAGCAGATGGCCGCCGATTTGGGATGCAGCGTAGCCGAACTGCTCGCCAACAAGGAACTGCGCCTGAAGATACAGCCCGAACGGTATCTCTCCCCCACCGTCGGAATGCCCACCTTGAAAGATATTCTGCAAGAGCTCGAAAAGCCGGGACGTGACCCTCGCGGCCCGATCAAAGTATTCGAGTTCGACAAGAATGTACGCACGATTGATGATTTGCGCATAGGTATGGAACTGCCGGGTATCGTGGGGAATATCACCAATTTCGGCGCTTTCGTCGACATCGGTATCAAAGAAAACGGCCTGATACACCTCTCGCAACTTGCGCAGAAGTATGTATCAGACCCTAATGAGATTGTGTCCATCCACCAGCAGGTACGCGTAAAGGTACTCAGCGTAGATACCGAACGGAAACGCATACAGTTGACGATGATCGGGGTGGAGCAAGGGAAGGGATAAATGAGGAATGAGGAATGAAGAATGAAGAATGAAGAATTTCCTTGCGGCGTGTTTGCGTTGCGCAGCCAAATTCTTCATTCTTAATTCTTAATTCTTCATTTTTTTCTATAAGTCAGCTTGTCTTTGCCGTTACCGAAGAGGTTATCGCCTAAAGTTGTGATTTTATCGCCGGTGGCAAGGACGTAGCGAAGGTTGTTGCATCCCATGAATGCGCCGTATTCTATGGCTGTTACGCCGGGGGGAAGCTCCAATGTGCCGCATAACCGTCCGCATCCGCTAAATGCACGTTGACCGATGCTCTTTAAGGCATGGGGCAGTGTGATGTTGAGCAGGTATTTCTTTTGAGTGAATGTATAGTCGGGAATGACCGTGGCGTTACATTTGGACAGGTCTACGCTTACCAGGTTGGGCATATAATTGCGTATCAATGTGAAGTCCGCTTCGTCCATTTTACCCTCTACCGTAAGGAAGTTGACATCTTTGGGCTGTATGCCGGCGCGAATCAGTTCGCTGGCAAGGCTGCCCATCGTAGCTATCTGTACAGTGGCTCCCACCGGTTCGCCTTCTATGAAAGCAAATGTCTCCCACCGTTTGCCGCGGCGATACGAGTCGCTGCTGCCCAGAGGGACGAATATGGCTGTCACGCTGTCGGCCAGGGCTTCGGGCAGCAAGTTCGGGGGAGTTTTTTTGCGTATACGGCAAATCTTCAAATTGGTACATCCCTTGAATGCACCGTCTTCGATGTTCTTGGTCTTATCGGACAGGATGACCTGCGTCAAAGATGTCTTTCCGATAAAAGTACTGTCGCTAAGCTGCTTGCAAAAGGCGTAGGACGGAATGCAATTGGCCGGATAGATATAGAAGCGGTCGGGATGCGTACCGTTCTTTCCGGCATACATGCTGATAGACGCATTGGATATATCCAGTATTTGCAGTTTCTTGAACTCATCCCGCAGATGGCGGAAATCAATCGCGTTCAGTTTGCCTTGCAGGACAAGGTGCGTAATCTCATTCGCCTCATCTTCGGTCAGCATTTCCACCAAAGTGCCGGGCTTGGCAACGGTATAGCGCTTGGAAGTCTGGGCAGAGGTGTTCAATATCATCATGCCCAATCCGGCGGCCGCTAAAAGTATTTTTCTCAGGTTCATGTTTCTAAATATCAAAGTACAATTTATCTTCGCTTTGGGGCAAATATACAAAGAACCCGCGAAAAAAGAACAGTAATTCTGGAAATTAAAGTAAATCCGACTCCATACATTATATAAATAACTCTGTACGTTGTCCGCAAACAGAACAAGTACAGAGTTATAAAATCAAACAACAATCTTAATTACCGTATTCTTAATATTCCAGAAGTATTTTCTCGATAACGATACCTTTGTTTTGCTTCTTTCCTTCCGGATAGAGATTGCCCCGCAAGGAAATCTGCACTTGCTCCATATTCTCCCAATCCGGCTGTCCGGTGACGCCAACAGACTGAGGATAATAGTAAGAACAAACTCCAGGCCAGTCCTGAGGCAGTACCACAGCGGGATACGGCTGCAAGGCGGCGGCATCGATTTCAATCATTTTCATCGAACCGGAAAGCGTGAAATCCGCACCGAAAGCACGGCCATTCTTATCCATAAAGTTCACAAGCGCACGGTCGGTTCCGTTAAGTCCCATTGCCCATATCTTTATTTTTTTAGGAGCGGTCCCCTTTCTGTTCCATAACTCATCTGCAATAAAATGAGAAAGAGATACATCGGCGGCAGTACGCCAAGCAGGATTTTCCGTCAGGTCGGGGGTGGTGAGTTCATAGGCATTATTCATATCAGGTGCGGTACGGATAAGGCGGATTCTGCACTCAGGGCTTTCAAAATTACGGGAGTAATCTATGTTCTTCAACCCTTCGCAGGCATTGAGTACCGTTGTCAGATTGGCCGTCTCCTCCGTAGGCTGAATGGTGGTGTACCAATCGCGGGGTGACCAACGTTCCGGATATGCCGGATGTGCTCCATGAGAAGGCCACCCTTTGTACTGCGAATACAACTTCTGCTGCGGGTGGTCGGCAATACGGGTAAATCCGTTCTTGTCAATCCTGTATTTTCCGGGATAAACAACGGTGGTTCGCTTAATGCCGGGAAGCGATACCGAGAACTCGCGTTCGCGGGAGCTGGCCACAACGACGTCTTTGTATGCAGACGGTACTGCATAGGGGTCATCGACAGCTATAATATCAGGATAAAGTTCGAGCGTCCATGAGTTCCGATTATCGTCGCGGTCAAGAAAATATATCCCGTTGCCTTCATACTGTACCATTGGCGATGAACCGATACCTGCGATATGACGGAGAGCGGCAATATCCTTGGGACGGTCGGATACGGAAGCGGAATGGTAGTACATATCTCCGCTGTTGAGCAATGCAAGGTCTTCTTCATAGCTCAAACGGAAATCGCCGAAACGGTTATTGGCGGGATAATACCGATTAGGCTCTCCCGGACTCCAACGGCGCACGATTTCGGCGGAAATCATAGATGCCACCGCCTTGCGCGGAGTGTACACCATATTCGTAAACTGCACGTCCCAACCCAGGTTCTTGGGTGCGGTACGCAACATGTCGTAAGAGAACATGGCAATGAACTGACAACCGCCGCGTACAAACTCCCTTACCATAGCCGGTACTTGCAAGCCGCCGTCGCGTTGGGTGGAATCGAATTCATACACTATTTTCGACTTGCCCTTCATGGCAGGGTCGGCCAGTTGCTCGTAACGGTCGACACAGAGCAGAGGATTTCCCTTGACGGTACGATAGCTGGTAAGCCCCTGAGGATACCATGCGTATGTACCGCCATCGACTTTCGAGGCAGCTACAATCGGAGCTACCTTAAAGTCCTGGCTTACATTGTAGAATATCAGCTTATCGCATCCGGCAGACTTGATTGCATCGACCATGCCATTAATATAATCGGTCATGGCTTCCGGCTTATCGGCCATTTGGGCGGGTTCATTGCTCACTTCCACAAAGATGATATTCGGTTCATCCTTGATTTTACGTCCGGTATAACGGTTGGTGTGATTGAGCAGTTGCTTCACATAGTTCTTTTGAGCCTCTTTAGCTGCCGAATCGAGAATAAGGTCGGGTTTGGAATAGACATTCATAAAACCGGTATTAGTGCTATCCGTCATCTCCGGCCATTGTGAATTGTAGGTAACAATCGGCGAAAGAAGCATATAAATGTCGCGCTTCGCAGCCTCGTCGATAAGGCGTTCGAGCAAACGGAGATGCTCGTTTTGAATCAAGTTGCCTTGTGCGTCCGTATTCTGCCAGTCGCCCCAGAAGCATAGCCGAAGACCGTCCCAACCCATTCGTTTGAAGTGGTCGAGGTCCTCGGAAATCATAGCATCGCGGTCGCCGTCCACATAAACGGCAGCACGGAAATCGCATGCCGAAGGCAGGCAATAGTTGGCTCCGTAAAGAGCGACCCTGCTATTGTCCTTAGTCCAACGGATATTACCTTCCTTGTCCTGATATACAAGCTCCTTTGCCTGCAATCCCAAGACTGCAAGCATAATGCCCACAAGCAATATTATCTTTTTCATTTCCGTAGATATTGCAAAATCAATCTTTCAACCCGTATCATAACGGGATAGTCATTACATATTCGGGAATAATCTGCGGCTCCCCGATTTCGAGTACCGGACCCTGGGAAAAGTCGGGAACGAACTTTGCCGGTATGTCGGGCAAGAAAGGCGCTTCAGCACGCAACGGACGGAAGTAAAATCCCAATGGCTTGCCTGCGCTCATTTTATCGGCAAAACGATTAAGGCCTATACGCCAGGGCATCCCCTGCCAGAAGTGGTCTAATACCATTGCATTGTCCATAAACGCCATGGCTACATCTCCGGTGTAGGGCACTGAAAGGAAATATTCATTGACCTGAGGAGTGTCCGTTGCCCTTTCGGTGAAACCGACTTCCATTCGCCAGGGAACGGATTTATCGACATCGGCTTTCGGCGAAACAGGTTCTACACTGACCGTCTGTTTCTTAAATCCTTGCTTGGAAGGATATACGATGTAGTCTGCCCGGTGTTTACCCAAGCTAAGAAGTTTTACTTGACCGGCAGCAGGAACAACGGTAGCTTCGGTGATAAGCAGTTTCCCGTTTACCTTCGTAGCGTTAAGGGCGTCTGCGTATGTGAGCACCGTTACTTTAAAGGCTTTGCCGCCACGTGGAGTAACCTTGAACGTGCTTTTGAAACCGGGAACAATATCGGTAAACTCGGATTTGCCTTTTACAGAGCTTTTGGAGAAAACGAACTCAGGTTCCATACCGTCATGTACGGTAAAGAAGTAGTGGGCTGTCCCTTTATCTTCAATCTTCATCAGAGGCTGGGCTGTAGCATATTTCAACAATGCGCCTTCCATATCGAAGTTGAAAGGAAGTATGGCCGAAGTATTCTTAGGGAGCGTAAATCCGCCTTCGGCCGGAATCGTCAGAGTTTCGTTCGGAAGATTCAGCTTAACCCGAAGGTCTTTCTGGTCGTGACGTTCAAGGTCGTGGTCTTGCGTATTGACCAAAAACAGAAAGCCTTCACCGGTAGGAGTCATACGGGCGGCATAACGAAGGTCGTCGCGGTTCTCCGGAGTCATCGTCTTTACATTTTCGGGCATCACCGGTTGCATCGGAGCCAGGATATGCTGAAAATCGGCAAGGAAATTATGGATTACCCGAAGGGGGCGGAAACTCGGTGCTTCCAGCCCGAACTCTCCGAGAGGCGCCTGGAAATCATAACTGATTTTCGGAAGCCCCATCGGCTGGTCGCTCAGAAACTCACCGTAGCCGTTGTTCATACGGGGAGTGGAACCGCCGTGATACATATAGTAACCAATGATGTTCGAACCACCTGCCAAGCAACGGAGCATCAATGCTTCCGCCACTTCAGGAGTACAGACAGGACGTTTATCATAGACCATTTGGATACCAGCGCCCATTTCGGCGGAAGCCGACGGATAATCCAGAGGGTTGTAACGAACCGGACTGTAATCGGGCTCGGCCCATAGATTCTTGAACATGCAGAAATCGCTCTTACGCTGGTCGGGGAACCAAGTGGGATAGGTATAGCCGGCTGTAACAGGTATTGCCTTGCCCGGAATTACGGCAGCGTTCCCCCACCCCGTAGCCGTATAGAAAGGTGTTATGATACCTGCTTCTTCGGCCATGCGCTGAAGTGTAGCCATATGCCTGTCGCCAAGTTCGGCTGCGCTGATGTTACCTTCCTGTACGGAGACGCCTAACTTCGTGATACCCTTGTCATAACTGGCGGCAGTAAAGTCGAGCACCTTTTCACCGGCATAATTGATAGCCCAGGGTGCGGCGGAATGTTGATGTTCATTTTCAAGCTGGCATCCGATAATAGGGCCGCCGTCCTTATAATACAGCCCTTGCAACTGCTTGGCTATTTCCGTATAGAGTATCTTGGTATATGCAAGGTATTTCGAATCATTGGAACGTACATCGAGATTCTTTGTAAAAAGCCAGTCGGGCAAAGCTCCCGAACGGATTTCACCATGCCCGAAAGGACCGATACGCACGATTACGTCCATATCGTGTTTCTTACAAAGTTCAATGAAACGGCGCAGATTGAGATTGCCTTCCCAACAGAACTTCCCCTCGACAGGCTCGTGCAGACTCCAGAAAATGTAAGAAGGAATGACATTGACACCACCCGCTTTCATCTTGATAATTTCCTGCTCCCACTGTTCGGCCGGATAGCGCGAATAGTGGAACTCTCCCATGACAGGGATAACAGGCTTGCCGTCACGAACGATATAGTAATTATTGACATCGATAGAACCGCCGTCAGGAGCTTTTCCACCCATTTGTAAATGCTCGCTACGAATAGGTTCCCATTTCCGGGGAGCCGTCAGTTCATAAGTCTGGGCAGTGGCAGCCAGAGCCGCCATGCCGAAAATCGAGGTAATGATAATCTTTTTCATCAGTATAAAGGATTTTGTTTAATTGCAGATTTAGATTCATCAATGAATGATGCAGGTATAGGAAGACGATTGTGGCTGTCGTTTACATTATAATATCCGCGTCCTTCTTCGGCATTGATTTTATTGATGCGGTTGTTGGCATATTCAACATATTTGCCGAAGCGGATAAGGTCTTGGCGGCGAAGCCCTTCGCAATAGAACTCATGACCCCGTTCAAGAAGTATGGCTTCGAGGAAGGCATCGGTATCGGCTGTTTGGGCAGCCGAAAGATTACCCAGACCGGCACGGTTACGTACACGGTTAACAAGCCGGGTAGCTTCACCGCTTATCGGGCCACCGTTACGTACAATCAGTTCGGCAAGGCTCAACAATACATCGGAATAACGGTAAACTACTATATCGACATTACTCTTGGCATCGGTCATACCGGGGTCTTTACCATATTTCAGGGTTACCGCACCGTATTTCATATCAGTGCGGGTAACGGTCTTGCCACTGGTATTGACATAGGAAGTGAACACCATATTTTCCAAACGCTTGTCACCGGGCTCGTAAGTATCATAGAAGTCCCAAGCCATTACGTATCCGCCCCAACCGGTCGATTTATCCGTCCAAAGCATATCGGTAGGCAGGAAACTGGCTGTCAGATAATTCTCGGAACCGTAAAGGGTCGCGTTACAGGGGCGCTGCAATATCACCTCGCTGTTACCGGCTCCGGCAAGCGAGAATATAGAACTGTAATCGGATTGCAACGTATAGTTTCCTTCCATTGCATAAAGGTCGCGAGCCAACGCCTCTGCTTTTTCAAAATGCCCGCGAATCATATAATATTTGAGCAGAATCATTCGGGCAGCTCCCTTGGCTATGCGTCCGCGGGCTTCGGGCATTTCCGGCAACATGGCAATGGCATTGAGCAAGTCTTCTTCCATCATGGCATCATATTCCTCATCGGTCAGACGCGGAAGATACACGAACGTTTCGGGATTATCGAGTATATCATCGGAAGCAACGGGTACCGGACCGAATAGGTCGTAAAGATAAAGCCCCATCCACCCGCGCAAAGCATGAGCCTCACCGAGATATTTCTTCTTAATATCTTCCTTCACCGGGCTTTCTTCGATGCGGCGGATTGTATTGCGAGCCTTGGATAGATAGTTGTAATGGCTGAACATATTCCAGAATTGAGACTGAACCGAACCGGCAGTAACAGTCCATTGATGAAAATAGTATTCATCGGATTGCCAGCCCCAGTTGCACCACATAACATCGGTTGTCATATCGGAGAATGTCTGATAGCCATTATAATCGGAAATGAAAACACTGGGAGCTTTACCGTTACCGCCCCAATCACCGGTTCCAAAATCGTAGTAAAGGCCATCAACGGCAAGTTTAAGGTCGGTTTCCGTTTTGAAGAAATTATCGGGATAGATTTCCGTAAAATCCTCACGTTCGAGGTCCATGCATCCTGTCAGCAGGAAAAGCAGCCCCCCTATAAGGAGAAGATGTACATTATGTATATTCATAATTGCTGATATTAAAGTTAAAACTTAAGGTCGACCCCTACCGCTACCTGAAAATTATTGGGATAAGCGCCGATACCGTTACCGGTTTCAGGGTCCATACCTTTGTAGGGAGTGATTACGCCGATATTGCGTACCGCACCGTAGAGGCGCAGGTTCTTTACTTTATCATTGAACCACTTGGCAGGAAATGTATAACCTACCGATATGTTATCGATACGGAGATACCAGGCGTTTTCATAGAAGAAGTCACTCTTGGAAGGAGCAAATCCGCTTTTGGCCTCAGCCACACCGGGCATAGAACCCTCCTGATAGTCGGGACGCCAACGGTTCATCACATCGGTAAGGGCATTCACACCGTATGTGATATCTTCCAGGCCATAGACGCTCTGGTGTTTCACGTCATTAATCTTGCGGCCGCGTAACGAGCCGTAGATATAGATGTTGGCATCCCAGTTCTTCCAAGTCAAGGTATTATTGATAGAGAACGGTATGGGAGTCGAATTGTAGAGGGCTACATAATCAGCCTCATCCAGCAAGCCGTCAGGTTCGCCGGAAAGGATGTAACGTCCGTCCGCATCGCGCATACGCTCCCCTTTCTCGTCCAGCATATAACCATTTAAGTCCAGATACTTGATAGCGCCGGCTCCCGAATTGGGAAGATGAGCGTAAGTTTCGCCCTGCTGTACCAAGCCGTCGGTACGCCAACCGTAAATATCTCCCCAATTTTGCACCATAGGCTGATAGGCGGCAGGTATGAAATCGGGGTCGCGGCTGATAGTCTGATTTTTATAGAACGATAAATTCAGGTCGGTACTCCATGAAAAATCCCGGCCGGCTATATTTATGGAGTGTATGCCTATGTCGATACCGCGGCTACGGTATTTTTCCCTTGAGTTATAGTCGATAGTAGTGACTTCGTGATAACTCATAAGCTGCTTGCTCAGTATCACATCGCTACGGGTACGCTGGTAGGCATCAACGCTGACTTGGAGACGATTATTGAAAAAGCCTGCATCCAAACCGATGTTGATATCGGTAAGCGTTTCCCATTTCAAATTCGGATTGCCGATTTTCGATAAAGCGACACCGTTGACAGGAGAACCGCCGGGAGCCCATGCACCTTGCATCACACTGTAAAAAGTATTGATACCGGTAAGATTGCCGGCATTACCGGTCTGTCCCCAGCCACCGCGAAGTTTAAGGGTCGTAAGCCATGTCTGTTCCCGCAGCCATGCTTCTTCATTGATTTTCCAGGCTGCGGAGAGACCGGGAAACGCTCCCCACTGGTGTTCTTCGGAGAAATTGGAAGAACCGTCTATACGAAGATTGGCCGTAAGAATATAGCGGTCGAGCAATGTATAATTGACGCGTCCTATCCATGACGCCATTTCATTCGTACCACGATAGGAACTGATAGTAGGCTTTTCTTGCTGTGACGAACCGATATTGTTCATCAGCGGAGTATCGAAAGGAAAATCACGGGCTATGATGCCCATACCGTCCCAGCTTTGTTTCTTGTATTCCCAACCTGCCATAACGCTCACATCATGTTTATCCGCAAATGTCTTATTGAAATTGGCTATGACATTTACAAGGTTCATCTGCGAATTGGCATTCTGCTTGGATGCCTCGCCATTGAGCGAGAAACCGTGTTTGGTAGTGGTAGGCGTGTACTGGTCTGCCTGCGTCCAACTGATATCGACACCGGCTGTGGCACGGATATTGAAGAAAGACCACGGTTTATATTCGAGATAACCGCTTGCATAAAGATTCTTAGCGGTTGTCTTGTCGTAGATATCGAGAAGCGACACAGGATTGGGATACATGTCACGGATAGGATTGACAGAAAAATCGCCATTCGCATCACGAACGGGAACAGTAGGAATAAATGTCATTGCGGAGTACAGCACTGCCGATTTTTCCTGACGGGAGTCACCGGTCGGAACATCGTTATATTTAATCTGGCTGAAAGATGAATTAATGCCGCCCTTGATATATTTACCGAAATCCTGGTCTACATTCAGACGTCCGGTGATTCGATTCATAGAATTGTTTTTCACCAATCCCTGATGATCATAATAGCTCAGAGAGAAAAGTGTCTTAGTGGTTTTTCCACCGGCAGTGACAGACAGGTTATGTTCATTGACAACACCTGTGCGGGTAACTTCTTTCATCCAGTCCGTGCCTTCTCCCACGAAATTGTCAATCTGGCTCTGCGTAAACTTTTTCTCGTCACCACGTCCCAATTCCTCAAAAACCTGGTTCTGCGTAATCATGAACTGGCGGGCATCCATAAAATCGGGAGCGTCTTTTATGCGGGAAAAAGCTACCGAGCCGCTGTATGAAATTTCAGGACGGCCTTCCTTTCCGCGCTTGGTGGTGATAAGAATTACTCCCCCGGAAGCATCGGAACCGTAAATGGCTGCCGCGGAAGCGTCTTTCAGCACATCGATGCTCTCGATATCGTTCGGATTGAGATTAATCAAACCGGAATTATCTTTGGCCGCACCGGAATAGATAGTTCCCGCAGACACTTTGGAATGGGGAGCTTGCGGTACGCCGTCAATCACAACAAGTGGTTGCTGTCCTGACAAACCGCCACGTATGGCAATGCTCATCTGACCACCGGGTGCGGCAGTAGAAGAAGTGATATTCATACCGGCGGCACGCCCCCGAAGCATCTCACCGACCGAAGCGCTACCTGCCGAAGGAAGGTCGTCTGCTTTGACGGAAGCAACAGCACCGGAAAGGTTGCTCTTTTTCATAGAACCATAACCCACTACCACAACTTCATCGAGAAGCTCGGAGTTTTCTTCAAGCACAAAATGCATTTTCGAAGCGGCTCGCTGTTCCTGTTCTTTATAGGTCACATAGCTGGCTCTGATAATGGCTCCTTCTGCCACATTCTTGAGGGTAAAGTTTCCATTAAGGTCGGTAGCACTACCATTTTGCGTACCCATTACCAGCACAGAAGCACCAATCAGCGGTTCTCCGGTCTTATCGGTGACAGTACCCGTAACCGTAATTTGAGCAAGTGCAGGAAGTACCGATAATGCTATCACTGCAAAGGCTATCACAAAACGTGATAAAACATTGGTTTTCATTGTCCTAAATTATAAGGTTTTTAATTCGATTTTTTAATTGTTCCCCACGGATAGGCGGTATCAAAAGTTACGATTACTTCTCCGGAATAATCAGTGTGGAAAGTTAAATTAGCACCGCCAGAAGCTATCCACCAATATTTACCATCACCATGGAATTGGCATGACCAATCAGGGGAAGTTAAACAATATACATAATCTCCGTACCCTTCGACTAATGATACAGTACCTGTATAGCGATAATCCGTTATCTTAGTCATTTCTGCTGAAAGCGCCCAATTACCAATAGTAAATCCTTCACCAGTCACACACAAAGCACCAGTATAAGCATCAGTTGGAATTTCAAGAGCCCATATACTATAAGTGTGTGCCTGAAGGTCAATCCAAATACCATAATACCCGGCTTTATTTATCGTCACAGGAACCGCATACCCGTTATTATTCATCAACTTTGAAGATACATAAGGTGAAACGCCGTATAAATCTCCGTCAAGATTACGCTCCGGAGTGAAGAATATTTTAGAATTGTCTGTAGTAGCATAGAACTTGCCTTCATATTGGTATTCCCCTTTACGGTCCATCCACCGGTAATAGCCGTCGATATAGTCATCTGGATTTTCATTGGCATCCACAACATACATTCCGGGATAATCCTGAATAGGGTTCTCTGTTTCGGAAAGCATTACCATGACTTCGATATTGTGCACGGATTTATTGCCCGAGGCATCTTCAATGGTGATTACGCACGGATAAGAACCCGTAGTAGTGAATTCAACCGTTTTTTTAACGGATGCGCTACGGTCTGAAACTTCCACGGTTTCATCATATGACAAAGCAGGAATGGATATGTGTACCGATTTCAGGCGGCGGTCATCCATAGCAGTAAAGTCGATATCCCAAACAGCCTTTTGCTGTTCCGTATCAAAGTCAACGCCTACCTGTGCATTGAAAGCCGGAGTAACAGTAGGAGCCGAAGTGTCGGGAAGAAAACTGATAGGAATTTCGCGTACGGTAGACTTACCGTTTTCACACTTCACCGTTACTGTAAGTACCTGATTAAATGTAGCGTCTTTGGGAACGATGAGCTGGTATTCATAATCGAATACGTTATCTTCGTATGCCGTCCGGTCATACACTTGATTTACGCCCCATGCTTCGCAAACGAGTGAAACAAAAGATATAGGAGAACCGTTGGACGCAGTGCCGGCAACAGATACCGTATCACCGGGAAAAGTTTCTATACGCTCTGTTTCGACATAGTTGCCGGGAGTAACGTCATCATATTCGTTACTGCAACCCGAAACGAAAATTGCCGCTATTGTCATCAGGGCAGTATATATGGTTAAGTGAATATTTTTCATGGTCAACTAATTATTATATTTTATAGCGTCAAATATCGGAAGCAATTCTCCCTGGAAACCAAAGAGCGTAGTGTTGCTTACGTAATTCTTATCACCCAGAATCCAACCCAACCCGGGAATTTCAATGAATATAGGGTCCCAATAGATATAACCAAGAACACGACCACTCTTTACCTGCTTGATTTGATTCGTCAAGTCTGCAATGAAGTCACGCTGGCCGAGTTTAGAGAACTCGGCATACGGGCCGTTATGAGAAAGCTGTCCCGGATTACCGTCGGGAAGCGTCCTGTTCCATGCATAACCGGTTTCGACAACCAGGATGTCTTTATTGAACAGGTTAACCATACGGTCTGCCCATGCACGAAAGTCCGAAGCCCACATATTAGTCCAAAAAGGATAGTAAGAAATACCGATAATGTCGTAGTCTACCGCATAATCACGCATCAAGCCGTAAAACCATTTATGGGTTGTTTCCGGAATACCTTCGCTATACGTGCTGTGAATTACAATCCGGGCATCCGGAGCAACTTCACGAACCGCCTTTGCGCCTGCATTAAGCAAAGCGCACATCTTGATAGGGTCATCGCAAGCGCCGTCCGGATAAAGAAGCCCCGCCTGAATTTCATTACCAATAGCTACATATTCGGGAGTAGTGCCTTGCGCACTCATTTTCCGGAGAAAATCGGCCGTATAATCATGGACTGCAGTCTTCAACGTTTCAAAATCCAGGTCGGCCCATTCATGAGGTTTGTACTGGTCATCGCCATTCGTCCAATAATCGGAATAATGGAATGTCAACAGTATTTCCATACCCTTTTCCTTGGCACGTTTCGCCAAATTCAAGATGTCCGCTTGATTTTGATAGCCGGCAGGCAAAGTATTCGAAGGATAGAAATCCTTATTACCCGGGTCATTATACAGACGCAGACGTACCAGGTTCATACCATTCTGCTTAAGGATTTCGAGACAGTCATCGGATTGACCGTCCGCATTATAGTACTTTCCTCCATTATCCTCCACATACGAAAGAAGAGAAATATCGCCGCCCTTCACAAGGTTGAATTCTGCCTGCCGGGAACTGACTAACTGCAAATCCGCAATTTCGATGCCTTCGCCGTTGCCAAGCTCAATGCGGCATGTACCATTACTCACCTCAATGCCTTTAATTACATTTTTAGCCCAAGTTTTTTCCGACGGCTTGATTGCAGTCATTTTACCGGAAGCGGCCAGATAGGGAAGTTCGGTTGTCTGAGATGATTTCGTATAGAATTCCAGGTCATAGATGCCATTAGGAATATCAGTGACATTCCACCCTGTCATAGCATCCCCATAATTATCCCCGACAGCCAACACATAAGTGTCGACTGCTTCGGGAGCCTGATATACATCATCATCGCTACACGCCGTAAGGCCATATACAGCCAAGAGCGCCAACGAAATTATAAACGATTTAGTGCTTCGTGACATTGCTTAAGGTTTTAAATGATTGAATTCCCTGATGATTGATATTCATAGCCTCGGCTTCGGCAAGATAGCGTTCAGAGTGTACACTGTCGCCAAGACCTGCATAACCGAGTGCAAGCATGTACAAACAATGGATGCGGTTTGCCTCATCGAGGCTGCCATCCCAAATCTGAAGGTCAGGAAGGCTGACAGCAAAATAGTCCATCACCACTTTCTCATGCAGATGCTGTTTACCATAGTCTACGAGGCGGTTAAAATAAGAACGCGCCTTATTCTCATTGCCGAGAGCACGGAATGCCAGACCGGCATAAAAGATTTTATCGGGTTTAGCATCATTGTAATACATAGCCGCAGCCGGTTCGGTCGGTCCGAGTGTCGCCTGCTCAAAGCATCGGCGGGCATCGTCTTCCTGCCTCATCGCCTTATAGCACAAACCAAGCAGATAGAAGAAATCATTCTCCTGTGCGCCGTAAAGTTTACCTTCGCCCAAATGATGAGGATATTGCAGGCACTCGTTGAGAAGTACGACTGCTTCAGCATGTTTTCCTTCGGCAATAGCAAGCTTTGCAAGTTCCACGCGAGCGGTCTGATATTGAAACGGAACCTTACCTTCACCACCTTCCCAGGGGTGGAACCGATGATTGTCGAGCTTCCTTTTTGCTTCGGCATAGCGGCCGGTCTGATTGAGGAGAGTTATCTCCTCAAGAACGAGGTCGTCGCGTTGTTCTATCAGTTCCGGATAGTTCTGCAAGAATGCCAGGCGTTCGGCATGCGGACGCTGTAATTTCTTGTAGAGCTGATCCAGCTCCATGAGAACGCGGGCATCGGTTTCATCGAGAAAGAAAGCACGTTCCATATACTCGAGAGCTTTCCCGGGAGCATTGCGTTTATTATAATAGACAAGGGCAAGATTACGCCATGTGGTCGGGAATTCCGGATTAAGTTCGGCAGCACGTTCCCAATGGCTTTGTGCAAGGTCGTACTGACGTTTGTCATAGAAAAGGTTACCGAGGTAATGATTGGCGCAAGCGTCTCCGGGATTGACTTCGAGCGCAGCACGCAGGGCAAGGACAGCCTCAAGACGGTTAGGAAAGACAAAATCCGGACAACCGGCGCTACCGGTATCAAAAGCCTTACCGGCATTCTCTTTATCACCTGCCTGCAACAGACACCAGCCAAGATAATAATATGTCATCGGGGTAGTTGCCTTTTGCGCTATGGCAACCTGCCAAAGCGATTCTGCTTCTTGCCATAAACCGGCGGTACAGAAGTCAATGGCTATTTCATCATAATTATGCGCATTGCCATGTACCAGGGAAACCAGCTTATCGAGCAACGCCTGTTCCTCTGTAATAAGATACTCGATATACAGGCAACCATAATTGAACTTATCAAATTTAAGCGATTCCCGGCAAAACGTAACAGCTTCCTCATGACGGTTCATCCGATACAAAACGGCGGCTTTAAGTGCGCGTGCCTTTGCATTGTGCCAATTACGCAGAAGGGAACGCTCGGCTTCGTAAAGCGCCTCACTGTAATCCCCGTTCATACACGAAATTTGTGCGCATGCAAAATAACCGGCATCCTGCCAACCGCCATTCCAAGTAGCTTTATAGAAACGGTTATAGGCTTCCTCATAACGTCCCTGATATTTGAGGGCAAGACCTAAATTGTAAACAGGCTCGCCGTCATACGGGTTGGGATTACGTTTTTGCAGGATTTTAACGGCTTTTTCGAGGTATTGTCCGGCAACGTCAAAGCGTCCCTTACGGATATACCACAACCCCATTGCATTGTTACAACGCACATCGTCCGGATCGCGGCGCAACCCCTCTTCATAGTAATCAACCGGTGAATAGGTAGCATGGCGGTATTGCTCTAAATGCAGACCGGTAAGGAACAGCTGTTCAACCGTTTTAATCTGCTCCGGCAATAAGGCGGCTTCAGCAGCGTCGGGAATAGGACGAATCTCGTCAGGCTCCGTATGCCATGACATCACTGCGCGTCCGTCCTTTATAAAGTCAAGGGTCAATGTACTGAATGGCACACCCTGCACATCGACAGTTTCTTCAAATACTTTTTCCGGGTTTATCAAGGCCTCACGATTGAGATATTCGCGATTATCCTCCCCGGTCAGGCGGATTATAACGGTTTGCTTCGATGTGGCGAATACTTTCAGATGCACCTTGCCACCCTCTTGCGGCTCGATGTTCATCAGCAAGTCCTTGGTGGCATTCTTTACAACGCCAAGCTCGCGATAAGGAAGAAAATATTGCGTAAACTCTTTTTCTTCATACGGCATCAGCCATGTAAAGTCCGGTTGGTTTTCGGTATAAACACCTGCCATGAGTTCGATATAAGGGCCGTCGTCATCGGTGAGGCAACGGTCCCATGCACGGCCGAAGTCTCCGTTTCCCCACGTCCATTGTTTCTTTCCGGGAGACACATGATGACTTGCCACATGAAGCATTCCCGCCTCTGTGTCGAATTCGTACCCCCCTTCGAAGTCGTACTTCGAATTCACACCCATGTATGAAGTAGGCACAAAGATATTCTTATAGTTAGCAATATCGACACCGGACGAATAGTCCATTTTATAATAGGTTCCCGTCGCAATGGGGAACGAACTTACGGCACGTTTGCCGTGGTCGAAAACAGCATTGATATCGGGCGGAAATACCGAACGGTAGTGGTCGTTGACCGCAACAGCGGGATTGGCCCACCACAAGAATGTCTGCGGTACATCGGTACGGTTGTACAATACGCCTTTTATTTCGAGGAAAGCACATCCGGGACGGAGTGTAAATCCTGCCATGCCTTTTTGGTGGAACATACGCTCCATTTCGCTCACCCATACGGTAACGGAGCCATCCCCATGCTCCTCGATAGTACAATCGACCGGCATATAAGTGGACGGACGATGATGTTGAGGCCAATTGAATTCAATGCCGCCGGAGATCCACGGACCGGCAAGCCCCACAAGGGCGGGTTTAATAACATGGTTATAATAAACAAAGTGACGCTGTTTAATCTTGTCGTATGCCATTTGTACACGTCCGCCAAGTTCAGGAAGTATCATCACCTTGATATATTCATTTTCAATGAAAACAGCGCTCCACTCATGGTCGGTTTTCTCATTGGATATCGACTCTATCACAGGATAAGGATAAACCACGCCACTTGAACCCTGATAAACACGTTTCTCGAGAAATATAGGATTTTTTTCAGGCTTTCCTACTTCATAAGTAGGAATTACTACTTTTTCTTTCCAGGCTTTTACCATAGTATGATTCATTTATAAGTTATGTTATTCGATTATTATTTTTAGAAGTAAGCTAAAAGGATTTATTCTTTTTCCACATCGACAAGTTCGTTTTCAAGCTGTTCCAGAGTTTTTCCTTTGGTTTCGGGGCAACGAATTTTGAAAAAGACATAACCCGCACCGCAGATTAACGCATAAACCCAAAATGTACCGAAACTACCGAGTGAAACGTTAAGCAACGGAAAGGTGTAAGTCAATGTGAACGAGCCTACCCAAAGTGCAAAAGTACAGGTAGCCACAGCTATGGCACGAACCCGATTTGGGAATATCTCGGACAAAAGCACCCATGTAATAGGGCCAAGAGTCATAGCATAGAAAGCTATTGCCGCCACAACCAAGATAATCATGAAGAAACCGGTTACATGAAAAAAGTAGCACGTACCAAGCGTAGCATAAATCACGCTCAACCCGCCTGCACCCCAAAGCATCAGTTTACGGCGTCCGAGCTTCTCGACAGTGTAAATTGCGACAACGGTAAATACGACATTCACAATTCCGGTTAAGACAATATTAAAAAGCATTTCTCCCAGGTCGTAACCGGCATTGGAAAAGATTTCCTGCGCATAGTTGAAGATGACATTCGTACCGCACCATTGTTGGAAAACAGCTATTACCAAACCGAGAACCAACACTTTACGGAACGGGCGGCTGAAGAGCAATCCCAACCCTCTCTGCTTCTTCGAGCTATTCTTGGTATTCCTTACCGCCTTTACCTCATCATCGGCATACTCCTGTCCGCCAATATTCCTGAGTATTTCCATCGCCTCCGTTATGCGATTCTTCATCACTAAATAACGAGGACTCTCAGGAATGAAACAGGCAAGAAGCAAAAAAGCTCCGGCAGGAAATGCCGCACTCCAAAACATCCATCGCCAGCCCATCAGGACGTTCCACGAATCTACAGCAGGAACAGTAGTTCCGGCAGGCATCGGTTCGGCTATCATAAAGTTGACAATTTGTGCCGCTAAAATACCAAGTACAATAGTCAGTTGGTTCAAAGACACAAGTTTACCGCGAATATGGCTCGGAGCAACTTCAGCAATATACATCGGAGATAACCCCGAAGCCAAACCGATTGCAATACCACCGACAAAACGGGCACACAGAAAAGCGGTAAAGGTATCGAATGCACCGGTACCATAGGCCGAAACAAGAAAAATAAATGCGGAAATAACAAGTAGCGGCTTACGGCCGAGACGGTCTGCCAAAGTACCGCAAGCCATTGCGCCCACAAGACAGCCGGCAAGAGCGATAGACATAGCCAATCCCTGTAAAGTCGGTTCATCTGCTATTCCGAAAAATACTTCATAAAATGGTTTGGCACCCCCAATCACCACCCAATCATAACCAAAAAGCAAACCGCCCATGGCCGAAACAATACAGATGAAATAGATGAATTCTTTTTTGAAATCTTTCATGATATTAAATAGGTTAATTGTACAATGCAAAAGTAGTGTTTTAGAACTTTGTGAAAAATGACTGTTCCGTAAAAAATAAATGGACAATCTTATTGTTTTATTGACGTATAAGCGTAATGGGTTAAATCACTTTTTCAAAGAATCGCTGTATTTACATTTTCAAAATCATTATATTTGTGCATCAACATCAAGTATTATGAAAATCAGAGACGGATTCAAAGGCGAACAGTCTATTGTATTGCCTCAAGCTATAATCAAACTTATGGAAGATGACCCTCTCGCGTCCTCTATCTATATTACGGATATCGGTTACTATCCCAAAGCATGGCATCACTACCGCAGCAGAAAGAAACCCATAGACCAATATGTATTTATATATTGTGTCAATGGAAAAGGTTGGTTTGAAGTCAATGACAAGCGCTATGATGTAAAAACAAACCAATACTTTATCCTTCCTGCCGGTATATCCCACACTTACGCTGCGGATGAGAATGATCCATGGACCATTTACTGGATCCATTTTTATGGCTCACTCGCAAAGCATTATGCCACAGACTGCATCAGTCCACTGAATGTAACACCGAGCATGGCATCTCGTATCAATACAAGAATCAATTTGTTTGAGGAGATTTTCAATACTCTTAAATCATCATTTGCCATTGAGAATATCCGTTACGCAATGGCAACTTTTCAGCACTATCTCGCCTCATTGCGTTTTATCCAGCAATATCGCGATGCGAATGATAAGACAGCGCATGGTAATGACATAGTGAATGTAGTAACTCACTTTTTTGATGAAAATATTGAGAGGCATCTCACACTGAAAGAAATCGCCGACTTCTCCGGCCTTTCTCCGTCCCGACTCTCGACCGTATTCAAGGAGCGCACAGGCCATAGTCCTTTGAATTACTTCAATTTTATGAAAATGCGCAAAGCCTGTAACTTTCTCGACAATACAGATTTGAAACTTAATCAAATCAGCTTGAAGTTAGGAATAGACGACCCATACTACTTTTCACGGTTGTTCTCACATATTATGGGGGTCAGTCCTAAAGCTTATCGTAACCGTAATAAGGTATAAAAAGACAAAGAATACATTTTGTAATATAACCACATTAATTTTCTACGCATGGAAACTATTGGAAATGAGCCCAAAGCCAAACGTTTTGGAAAAGTGGCAATCGATATCATATCTTTTGTCACGCTTGCTGTTATCATCATTACAATACTAGGTATACCTTTCTCGTCAGTATTGCAAAAGCTGGGTAAGGAAGGAGCCGATAAGATGTTCTATTTTGTCCTGAGCGAAACACTGATGCTGATAGGTATATTCCTCTCCGCTTGGATTGTATGGCATTTCCGAGGAGTTTCATTAGCCGGATTGGGACGCTCTTTGGCGATACGTAAGAAAGATTTGTTATCAGGAATATCACTGGCAATCGTTCTTTATGCGGTAGGATTCGGCGTATCCTTATTGGCAGGAGCGATAGAGATTGCAGGAGTTGTATTCAATCCTTCTTCCTTATTGATTAGCTTTGTTTTCTTTTTGCTGGTAGCCATTACAGAAGAATTCGCATTGCGGGGGTTTGTATTGGAACGTATGCTGCAAGGCGGGGTGAATAAGTTTTGGGCATTGTTTCTCTCCGCCACCCTGTTCTCGCTGGTTCATATAGCCAATCCGAACTTCGACTTTCTGTCTTTTATCAACATCCTGCTGGCAGGCATTCTGTTAGGTTCTTCTTATATATACACGCGTAATCTCTGTTTCCCGATAGCTTTACACTGGTTCTGGAACTGGATACAAGGTCCGGTTTTGGGTTATGAAGTCAGTGGAAATAAATTTTGTGACGGTTTGCTGACGCTCTATCTGCTCGAGACCAATCTGATAAACGGCGGAGCTTTCGGTTTTGAAGGTTCCATACTTTGTACGGTACTAATGGTAGCGGGAACAGCAGTGATTTTAAAAATGTTCAGAAAAAATTGATAGCAATTAGTGATTAGCGATTAATGGTTAGTGATTAGTATCTCACCATATATGGCGCAGCTTACTAATCACTAATCACTAACCACTAATCGCTAACCACTACTTATTATACATCTTCGCTCTCAATTCCTTGATATGGTCCGAAGTGATATATTCATCATACTCCATCATCTTGTCGATAATACCGTTCGGTGTCAGCTCGATGATACGGTTCGCCACGGTCTGGATGAACTCGTGGTCATGGGATGAGAACAGGATATTGCCTTTATACGTCTTCAGATTATTGTTGAATGCCTGAATAGACTCCAAGTCAAGATGATTGGTCGGAGTATCCAGAATCAAACAGTTGGCATTGCGCAACTGCATACGCGCAATCATACAACGCATCTTCTCACCACCCGACAATACGCTTGCTTTCTTCAACACCTCTTCGCCGGAGAAAAGCATACGGCCGAGGAAGCTCTTCATGTATACCTCATTGCCCTCGCCGAACTGACTCAACCAATCTACCAGATTCAAGTCCGTATTGAAAAAGGCAGTGTTATCCAGCGGCAGATAAGCGGTGGTAATCGTTACGCCCCAGTTGAAAGTTCCCGCATCCAGCTTCATATTCTCGTTGATAATCTCGAACAAGGCGGTCATAGCACGCGGATCATGTGAAAGGAATACGATTTTATCCCCTTTCTCCACATTGAAGTTTACATCGCGGAACAATACCGTACCGTCTTCCAACGTTTTTGTCAGTCCCGAAACTTCAAGAATCTGATTGCCCGGTTCGCGTTCGGGAGTGAAGATGATACCCGGATATTTACGTGACGACGGTTTGATTTCTTCCACATTCAGTTTCTCCAGCATCTTCTTACGGCTGGTAGTCTGCTTGCTCTTTGCCACATTGGCGCTGAAACGGCGGATAAACTCTTCCAGCTCTTTCTTCTTCTCCTCGGCTTTAGCCTTCTGGTTCTGTTGCTGACGGAGAGCCAACTGGCTGGATTCATACCAGAAACTATAATTACCGGCAAAAAGGTTAATCTTTCCGTAGTCGATATCCACCGTATGCGTACACACGGAGTCAAGGAAGTGGCGGTCGTGGCTCACTACCAAAACGGTATGTTCAAAATTGGCAAGGTACTCTTCCAACCAGGTTACGGTGTCCATGTCCAAGTCATTGGTAGGCTCGTCCAGCAGCAAGTTATCGGGATTGCCATACAAAGCCTGCGCCAGCATGACACGTACTTTTTCCTTATTGTTCAGCTCGCCCATCAGCACGTAATGCTTGTCTTCCTTGATGCCCAACCCGCTCAATAAAGCGGCAGCGTCACTTTCCGCATTCCAGCCGTCGAGCTCGGCGAATTTCTCTTCCAGTTCGGAAACTTTCAAACCGTCCTCATCCGTGAAGTCTTCCTTGGCATAGAGCGCCTCACGTTGTTTCATAATGTCCCATAACACCGTATGCCCCATCATTACGGTATCCATCACCGTATAGGCATCCCACTTAAAGTGGTCCTGACTCAATACAGACAGACGTTCGCCCGGTCCCAGCATGATAGAGCCGGTCGTCGGATCCAAATCTCCCGAAATGGTCCGCAAGAAAGTGGACTTTCCCGCACCGTTGGCACCGATTATACCATAACAATTACCACTTGTAAACTTCAAGTTTACATCATTAAACAACACTCTTTTACCAAACTGTACCGATACGTTCGAGACTGTAATCATCTTTATATTTACTATTTTATTATGTACTACTTACTATTTAATACCTATAACTCTGCGAATTGCGGGCACAAAGATACGAAATAATACGGTAAAACAGCTTACAACAAGTTAACTTATTGCATGATATGAAGTTAAGTAAACATCTGCAATGAAGTTAACTTACTGCAACCTATCAAGTTAACTTACTCCCCGCACGATGTTAACTTCCTATTTATGGAATATTTCGCTGTCAATCTGACATAAAAGTATTACCTTTGCAACGTTTTTGGCAAAAGCCGTCAATTTGGCAAAGTTTTTGCTATCAAAACCGTATCATATTAACTTAAACCCTTGACAGCAATGAAAGCGAAATCATTTTATAAGAATAACAAGCATAACAATATGGACCCGAAAGAAAAAGAAAACATCAACGAAGAAGAGTTGAAAGAGCAAGCCGTCCAAGACGAGAACGGCGAGGAAACAACTGAAAAAGAAGAGGTTGCCCTGACTGAAGAAGAGAAACTCGCTCAGGAATTGGAAAAGGCCAATGCAGAGATTGAAGACCAGAAAGACAAGTATCTGCGTCTCTCCGCCGAGTTCGACAACTACCGTAAACGTACAATGAAAGAAAAAGCCGAACTTATCCTGAATGGCGGAGAAAAGAGCATCAGCAGCATTCTTCCTATCGTGGACGACTTTGAACGCGCCCTGAAAAACATGGAGACCGCCACCGATGTAGCTGCCGTAAAAGAAGGCGTGGAGCTTATCTACAACAAGTTTATGACAGTATTGGGTCAGAACGGTGTCAAAGTAATCGAAACCAAAGAACAGCCGCTTGACACAGACTACCACGAAGCCATTGCCGTAATCCCGGCTCCCGACGAAGCTTTGAAAGGTAAAATTCTGGACTGCGTACAAACCGGTTACACGCTAAACGACAAAGTAATCCGCCATGCCAAAGTAGTGGTTGGAGAATAACATACACAGTTATATGGAAAAAAGAGATTATTACGAAGTACTGGAAGTCGAAAAAACAGCATCGGTAGAAGAGATAAAGAAAGCCTATCGCAAGAAAGCCATCCAATATCACCCCGACAAAAACCCTGGCGACAAGGTAGCCGAGGAGAAGTTTAAGGAAGCGGCGGAAGCATACGATGTATTAAGCAATCCGGACAAGCGTGCCCGTTACGACCAATTCGGCCATGCCGGAATGGGTGGTGCCGCCGGTAACGGCGGACCGTTCGGCGGTTTCAGCGGCGGTATGTCCATGGACGACATATTCTCCATGTTCGGCGATATATTCGGCGGACACAGCGGTGGCTTTGGCGGCGGTTTCAGTGGTTTCGGCGGATTCGGCGGCGGTGGCGCGCAACAGCAACGCCGTTATCGCGGCTCGGACTTGCGCGTTAAAGTGAAGCTGAACCTCAAGGAGATTTCTACCGGAGTAGAGAAGAAATTCAAACTGAAAAAGTATGTACCCTGCAGCCACTGTCACGGAACCGGTGCAGAGGGAGACGGCGGCGCGGAAACCTGTCCTACCTGTAAAGGTAGCGGTACGGTAATCCGCAACCAGCAGACCATTCTCGGAACGATGCAGACACGCACCACCTGTCCTACCTGTGGCGGCGAAGGTAAAGTTATCAAGAATAAATGTAAGGAATGTGCCGGTGAAGGAATCGTCTACGGTGAAGAAGTTGTTACCGTAAACATCCCGAAAGGGGTAGCCGAAGGCATGCAGCTCTCCATGGGCGGCAAAGGTAATGCCGGCAAGCACAACGGCGTACCGGGCGACTTGCTGATTCTTGTAGAGGAAGAACAGGATAAGGAACTGATTCGTGACGAAAACGACTTGATTTATAACCTGTTGCTAAGCTTCCCGACAGCGGCATTGGGCGGTGCGGTAGAAATACCCACCATCGACGGTAAGGTGAAGGTGAAAATCGAATCGGGTACACAACCGGGAAAGGTTCTCCGCTTACGCGGCAAGGGTTTGCCTAATGTAAACGGATACGGTACCGGGGATTTACTGGTGAATGTCAGTGTATATGTACCTGAAACTCTGAATAAAGAGGAGAAAAAAGCCTTGGAAGAAATGGAAGGTTCGGATAACTTCAAGCCGAATACTTCTATTAAGGAGAAGATTTTCAAGAAGTTCAAGAGTTTGTTTGACTAATACAAAAGTCGCATCTCTATAAACGGAAATCCCTATAAAGAATAGTACTTTATAGGGATTTCCGTTTATAGAAATAGCGTTTATACTTTACTCTTTAATTGCAATGCGGGTAATTCCCGGAGTACGAACTCCCGGTTTTAATTCTCCATTGATACAAAAGATATTTTTTCCGCATATCACCAATGCTGCGCCCGCACGAGCGGTATCCGGCGTACAAGCTATTGTTTGCCACTCCTGTAAGCGCACATCATACACAAGAATCCGCTTATTAAAACGATACCATTCCACCGGATGAGTCAAATAATCGGCAGCCGGTTTTTGAAGCGCACGCAAAAAGATGTCTTTATCAACACCACCCATACAAATAATCAGATTCTTACCCCAAGCAGTCGCCACGCCACCGCCTAAAGAAACTGTTTCGCCTGCCTCATTCACCACCTCGGGTAATGGTGTCCAAGTATCGGCAGCCGGTGAATATACATATCCATCAACCGAGAGAGAAGCGGCACGTCCTTCCACCGGCGCTGCAAAGCCACTCCACAGGTAGAAACATAATTGCCCATCAGCATCCAGTTGTGCGGCACTTACCGGCTGTACCCGAGGAGCGCCCGGAAAGGCGGGCAGTTCCCGCCACCCTTGAGGCAGTTGCTCCAAATCGAGACAATAAAATGCATTGGATGCCTTGCCGTTCTTGTTTCCCCCGGCAACATAGAGTTTATTTCCCAATAACGCGCCTGTCATATTATCCAGCGTGCAAGGCAATGAAGGTAATGTTTCCACAACAGCTTTCTTATCTGCCACACGTATACGATAAGTTACAGACAAAGCTCCCCGCTCATTCATCCCCCCTACACAGATGATTCCATCGGTAGTAGACACAGATACACCATAGGCCATTGCCTGCGGCAGCTGCCCCACTCTCTGCCAAACCAATATGGAGTCCTTCGGTATTAGCGCCGTATAAATATCGCGATAATATTTCTTAGCACCACCGGCATAGGCCGGTATTTCAGGGAAATTACAGCCGCCGGCAATCAATAATTGCCCTGCCGCTATTCCTGCAAAGCAAGCCGAAACACCTTTGGCAAAATCCTTATCTGCCTGTGGAAAACCCTGCATCCGGCTGATTTTATCAATAGTGACATATGCGACAGGTGCGGCAGCACGGAAAGTCGAAGCCGGCAATCCCGCCTTATTCACCAGATTGGCACGGGTAAACGGTTGCCATCCATAGCGAATAAAACGGGGATTCTTAATATTGGTATTATACACTTTCAGACAGTCATCCTCAACTACGGCAGTAGCAGGTTCATAAACCCCGTCTTCCTCCGCCACTTCAAACGAACACAAAGGAGCCTCGTCAACACTACCCAAACCATCGCCATAGTCGAACGAAACATATACAGCTCCATTTCTGAATTCCGCACAGCGAAACAACGGACCGGAAGGGAGTACATCTTCATGTCCATAAGTACGGTTCAAAGCCCAATACGCCAATCGCTCGCCAATCGGTTTCTTATTGGCAGGGTGTACATCCAATGAATCTCCCTGATCACTGGATACAACCATTCCCGTATTGGAAACACATTTCATCAATCTTCGCTGACTATCGCGGAACCATGTCCACGACGGGCGGTCGATGCTTGACAGTTGCACATAATAAAAAGGCAGATCCGGTTCATCCCAGTTGGAACGCCAACTGTCAACCAGTAGTTTAAAAAGTTTTTCATGCGCTTCCTTATTATGGGCATTCGATTCTCCTTGATACCAGACAATCCCTTTCAACGGATATTTATCCAAGGGACGAATACCGGATTCAAACAGATAACAAGGTTCGTAAGGATGACGTTGCCGCTTATCGGTAGCATATTTTATGTTCAAAGCAGCCCTTTCACGCACCCAGTCTTGAATAAGGTCATTCTTTGTCCAATCATGTAAGATAGCCGGAAACTCAAATTCCAATGTACGGCGGTCTATCCATGCTTCCGTAGGTGAACCGCCGACAGCATTGCATATCAAGCCCACCGGGACATTCAGACTATCACGAAGCATTTTACCGAAATGATAAGCAACAGCAGAAAAAGAAGCCGCCGTGCCAGAAGTACAAGATGTCCAGACAGTCGGTTTATAATATTGCAAATGATTCAGGGAGTCTAACACCGACGCATCCCACGCCACCGCATCCGTACGCCAGCGCGCTTTCATATCAAACAGACGAAGTTTGTCATCATTTGCTTCCGAAACATCAGTTTGCGCGGTAGCTGCCTGTTTCAGCATAAACTCCATGTTGGATTGTCCGGAACATAACCAGACCTCACCAATCAATACATTTTTATAAGACAGGGTCTGTTTTCCAGTAGATATGGATAATGTATAAGGTCCGCCTGCCTGCAAAGGCATGAGTTGCACAGACCAGCAGCCGTTATCGTCTGCCCGGACAGTAATCTTCTGATGAGCGACACTTACTGAAACCGGTTCACCCGCATTCGCTTTCCCGTGTATTTTCAATGGAGTATCACGCTGCAACACCATATTGTCGGTATACAGGTCTGATACTTGCAAACAGACGGGATAAGACTCTTTCTCCCGATTTGCTATCTCTGCACCATAAGTAATACCATTTCCTATACCAGCCGCTTTCACTTTCTTTTGAGCCCAAAGACAAGTGCAGCAGAACAAGCTAAAGAATAAAAACAATACTTTCCTCATTTCTGTATGATATAAAGGTATAATTAACGATTTCAATTATTCTTTCAAGTGTTTTTTCAGCCAGGGAATGACTAACTCCGATTTAAAATAATGGTCAGGCGCATCTACATTCACCCTATTAAAATACTCATCCCTACTTAATCCTTCGGGCAGTTTATCAATCTTTTTGCGCTTTTGCGGGTCGGCAAATTTAGGATAATGGTACATCTCCACATTAGATGGATAACCGGATATTTCGTAAGCCTTACGAATTATATTGAAGTCGCGGTCTAATCCGCCTTCCGTCAGGATGACAGGACGCGGAGCCAACGAGGCTACAATATCCGGAAAGTTAAACTTGCGCCAGAAATTAGGAATCAAGTGCCGGATTGAGTTGGGAAAGATACGGGTTCCATTCTTATCGGGAGCGGTCATCACCAAAGCTCTTTCCTGGGTTTGACACAGAAAATCATTGTAGACAAAAGCGTATATAGAGGGATCCAGTACCCCCAAAACCATTAATGGTTCCGTACCCAAAGAAAATCCACTGACCACAATACGGTCTTTACGGATATAAGGCCGCGACTTCATCCACTCAAGTACCTGCATATCCAGATAAGCCGTATATCCCAAGTAACTCCATCCCATTTCCAGCAAGAAACGGGAAAACAAGTCATAGTTATAGTTTCTGCCTCGGACATACCGTTCCAGATCAGCCGCTTCACCTGCCGCCGGATTATCTACGGCCACCGCAATATATCCGGCTTTGGCAAAGTTTAGCGCCATAGTCACTTTTGGATTGCGGTAATCATCATCGAATTTAGCGGTTATCCCCGGTTCGCCGGCCAATCCTTCCTTAGAACCGCCCGAACCCGGAATACATAAAATGGCAGGTGACGGTTTCACCAAACTATCCGGTATTAGTACCAGAAATGTGGATACACATCCGGATAAAGGATAATATTCCCATTTTTCAAGTTGGTAACCGTCACGTTGTACAGTATGAATACACTTGGGAACCGAAGAGTTATCCTGTCGTTTCGGAAAGTTCATAATCTCTTGCATAGACTTACGGACTTTCTTCTGCCATTTGGAAAATTCCCTTTTACTCATGTCCGGACGAAAAGCACACTCCGGCTCTATATCGGATAACATGGTATGCACCACGCCATAAGAGCTGAGGAATCTTCCGTCGTCACGACCGGAGCGAATCACTTTGTGTTCATCCGGTGACCATCCCGTCACTTGGGCTGCAACCAATATGTACCAGCATAGAAGCAGACCAATCATTATATTTCTTTTTTTCATCTCTTCATGATTCAAAGCCTTGCAGCTATCTCTATCTTATTTCACAATATCCTTCAACTTCACTGCCTGAAAGGTCATCTGAGCAACACTGCTCTCATACAAAATACCGACGGTTTCTTTGTCAATCATTGTCAGGCATGAATATCCCCAGTTATTGTCTTCATCCAGCAGTAACTGGTGCTGCGGCAGCCAGGTGACACCACCATCCAAACTGACTTTAATGGTAGTGCTATGACGCCCTTTCGTTGTATTAGGATTGGAAAATATCAGTATGTCTTTATCCAAGATGTTATCTTTAGCTTTCACGCTGATGAGACTTGCCATGCAAACAGGTTCCTGAAGCGCACTACGTGAAGACACGTGCTCCGTCCAAGTCAGCCCCAAATCTTTTGTTGTTGCAACGGCACGGCTTCCTTTACGGTTGTCGCGCATGTTCAACATCAGTACTCCCGGTTCAACTTCGGCTACTTGCGCTTCCGTTGTATTGGTACGGGCATAATTATGCATTTTCCAGGTTTTTCCACCGTCTTTACTATACATAATTCCTGCATTGGGAATGCGGGTAGAATCTATGAACTGAGTAGGAAAGACCAATGTACCATCATCCATCGTAATACCTCTTCCGGGACCTTGCAACAAGAAATACCAGGAAGGATCTTTCACTTGGCCGGTTATATTGATTGGAGCAGACCACGTTTTACCATCGTCCGTACTTTTAGTCACCACCAATTGGGCGGTGCGGTTTAAGTCCATTCCCGGATGCGAGCTCCACCATGCACGCTGATTCCCCATCCCATGAGTCCATGCAGCTACAATCCATACGGTATTAGTCTTGTTATCCACCAAAATAGAAGGGTCACCCACCCCATTCTGTGCGGCAGGTAAACCGTCGTATTCACCAAAAGAGAGGGGTAAACGCATCTTCTCCCATGTTTGTCCGCCATCCGTACTGCGACTTAAACCTACATCCACATGTTCTTGCAAGTCTGCGCTATTATTATACCGGACATCATATACCCCCAGCAAAGTCCCTTTATTGGTAGTTACCAATCCCGGAATACGATAAGCGGTCGATTCATCATCACCGGCATGACGTACTCCAATACCGACACGATGCTCAACGCCTTTTGGTGATACTACTTGCAGAGGAGCTTTGTTATTATCCAAATTTACGGATACTACTTCCGCCGAAATCTTAGTAGCCAAAGAAGCTGAAGGTTTCACTTGCAAACTAATCCAAAAGTAATTTACACCGGGAAACAGTCTTTGATTTCCCACCAGTTTTATTTCTTTCTTTACAGGTTCAGTCACTTTCGATTTTAAAATGGAATAGGATGGATTCGCTGCCAATGTCTTTCCCGGTGAAGTGAAAGACAGATAAGATACAGGAGCAAAACGTTTTTTACTGTAATCTTGCAAAGCTTCCGTTCCACTATAATAGAGTTTTACAGACTGAATATTCTGCATCGAAGTGTTTTCCGTAAATTGTAGAACTACGTCGTTGAATATCTGTGCCGTATCTGTTTCCAAACGTATATAGAAAAGTATGTTATCCTGTCGTTCCAAAAGAACCGGAACTTGCGCTTCCTTTACGAATACGGTATCGGCAGCTCGCAGATTACCAAACAATATAATACTATAAAGCAAGAATAAGAATCGGAGTTTTTTCATGGTAAATATGTTCTTTTATTATTCGGCATAATACCGATACGCTTATGCTATAAAAATAAATACGATATTAATCCTTCTCTGTTTCTTAAGCTGAAAACAGTCAGTTCCAACGGGGGAACCATTAGTTTCCCGACATGGAACAGTTTGTTTCCTCAGGAGAAACAGTTTGTTCCACACCGGGAAACAAACTGTTTCGCTAAATGAAACTTTCTGTTTCATGCCAGGGAAACTCTTTTTTCTTCATAGGATAAAAGAAAAACTGCCTCAATACTCATTTGCCATGTCTTGTCCAAAAGCTATCGGCAAAGCTAATGAAAAGTTTTATTATAGCAATTTCCGAGTGTTGAGGCAGCCTCATCGTTCTAAAGAGCTAATAGCTATTTAGTATCTTTCATGCAACGAACAGGATAACCATATGTTTTAGCCTGTGATCTTAATGGGAAGAAATTCGCTGTATCGTACATTAAAGAAGAGCCATTTTTTGAAGTTATTACACCATTGCTCCAAGACTGTCCTCTATTAGCCGGATTCTTTATTACCGGTCCTGAAGATGCATTATTTAAATACCCTGTATTCGGATAGGTAGGAGTAGAACCAACACTAAAAGTTCCACCACCATTAGTTATAACTTCTGTCATAGTGCCAGATGCAAGATTCACATTTACAGCACCTGTAGAATATCTACCTCCTTCAGGGACACTAACAAATCCAGTCCATACATAAGCATGAGGTACGCGATAACCCGGTGGACATGGATCATAAATCGTTTTATGCCCCGTATCATTTGTAGGTGCATCTTTTGATGTCAACGCAGGATTACCCCACAAATCATTACCGCCGTCCTTAAGCCAATTTTCAGCACCGGAACCTATATAACGCATTGGATATTTAGCAATATCCATTAATTCAATCGGTGTTCCTATGTATGACCAGCTACTATTATTTCCTTCAACAAATCCAGCAAAAGATGATATCATATTATTTTCTTTATCGTAAGTTGTCATAAAGGTAGTTGAAGCCATAGCACTGTTATCTCTTTCAGGGAATGGATCTTTACGTCCCCACTGATAACGCATACCTTGCGCACTGTTATCATTACTTGTAGGCCAACATGTAGCAGAAAGTGCACCAAGATTTCTATCCATCATCATAGGATTAATTAATTTATCATAGCTATTAAAATCACTATGAATTGTATATGTTTCCACTTTAGAATCTAAATCCACATCTGTAACCCAAATATGCCAACTCCAAACAATTGTCCCTGCATCATTATATGCTGCAATTACAGCATTACCCGGCACTAATGGAGTATTATCAGAACCATTCAAAGTAAAATAAATGTAGTTATTCTTTAGTTTTACACCAGAAAGTAAGCTTCTTTCACTTTGCCATAAAATTGAAGCTGAAACAGGAGCCAGCGGAGAAGGAGTAATACCTTTAGCAGTACCTAAATTACTATCATAATTTGTTGTTTCCGGGGTTGTTACTCCATTACCCATAACCGTAGCATTGAAACGATATTCTTGTCCGGCCTTTCCCGCTATGTAGCAGTTCGCGGTTTCATTTGCACTCAAATCAACAGAATTATCACCCAGCACAGTTTCTGTAAGCGCATCCATATCTACTTCCAGAGTATTAAATTCGCCTGCAAGAATCTTCACAGAAGAAAGATTACCTTCCAAGCTTAAATCGTTATCTTCTCCTGCCTTTTCTACCACTACCGTTACTTTGCATTGCTTTGCCGACAAGTCCAAAGGATTTATAGACATATATCCGTGAAAGGCTTCATTCTGTACTAATTCCGGAGCATTATCCACTTTTACCTGTACTTTGGAAGAACCTTCGGCAATAGCAAACTGCCCTGTAGTCAAATCGAATTTATACTCACCCGCCAAAGGAACTCCGTCTTCCGTAGAGAATTCAATGGACTTTATCTTCCAGCCTGCATACTTCGCAGCTGTTTTACAACTGACATCCATATACCCTAACGCATGCTTGAAAGTCATAGGTACGGCGGTTTCTACTTCGGCAGAAGTAGCCGTGGCGTAAGTCAAAGCACTACTCATCAAATGACTATTAGCCGTACCCGACTGCAACTGCGAATTACTTAATGTTCCGGCAATAGCTTTTGCGGAAGTATTATTCTTGTTATACGGTGCGTATACATAGAAAGTATGATCACCCGCCTCTTTATTCCATATTACCTGTGTGTAGAACAGACCTTCAGTCTGCCCTACGAAAGGAGCAGCAAGACCTACAGCCAGATTAACGGTTTCTGTCTGTTCGCAGAAGAAACCGATTTTACTGTCTGCCGCCCAAATTACCTTATTATTTTCATCCAGTTGTGACTGACAATTGAAGAAAATCTGATTCCCTCCTGCCGGCCGTGTAAAGTCATTTGTATAGTCGTCGTCACTACATGCGGTAGTAAGAAGCCCTGCGCAGAGTCCTAAGACCAGAAATGTATGTTGCTTTTTCATCTTCTTATGATTTAATTTTTCTAATGAATTATAATAAACTCACTTTCACCCGACCCACAGTTTAATAACCGGGTGTTTGTTCTACCTGAGGATCTTTAGACATTACGGTCGCATCAATAGGCCACAACAAATGTTTCTCTACCAAGTCGCCCGTAACGTTGATTTGAAGAGCCTTAGCCAAATCACCGTCTTTCATACGGCGAATGTCATACCAATGTTTACCCTCACCGACAAATTCTTTCGTGCGTTCTTCCAAAATGGCATCTTCAGCCGTTTCACCTGTCTGCGGATATTTATGAGTAACATAAGCATCACCATAAGCACGCTGGCGAATACTATTGATGTAAGTAGCAGGATCACCGCCTTGCATAGTCACTATTTCAGCTAACAGCAATTGTAAATCCGCATAGCGATAAATAGGCCAGTCATTAGTAAAACGACGGGTATTATTATCCATTTCACCCATAAACTTCGTCAAAAGAATAGCCGCATCGCCACCCTCTATTTTATACACATCAAAAAATGTAGTGCTACGGCGAATATCATCTTCACCGAACTCATCAAAGAGAGCTTTGGTATATTGAAAATTAGAAGCGGTACCATTCAGATTCAAAGGATTCACATTATCTCCAGTGTACGCTTTACCGTCAGCATCTTGAAAACCTACCAGATTGGTATTTGTAGGGTATAAAAATTTACTGAAGAAATTTTCTTTTTCGTTCAAAAGATAACGGATTACAAATATCATTTCCTTATTATCCTTTTTGGCAACATCAAATACATCCGCAAAGCTTGTTGTAGAGGCAAAGCCATACTTCTCCGAATCTATAACGTCTTGTAATGCTTGCTTGGCGGCAGTCAAATCGGCAGACACATCCTTAGAGTAAACATTAGCACCGCCAATCGGTCTCACCTTACATCCCCACAGCAGAATCTCGGCTTTAAGCATTTTTGTTGCCGCTTTACTCCAATAAGAGCTTTTGTCCGTGGAATTAATTGTATATTCGTCTTTCTCAAAATAATCGTCCGACGCTTTTATATCCTTCACCAAGAAAGTGTAAATTTCCTCTTCTGTGGCACGAGGCTGATTCAAATCGGCGGGAGTAAAGCTACCATCCATCACGCGTGCTGTCTCTATCAACGGTACCCCACCATAAGTACGGAACAGATGGAAGTAATAAAAACTTCTCAACCCATGCAGTATACCCATATAGTAATTCTTTTCGGTCTCGTTCAAAGCACCGGTACCGGGAACCGACTGAATAGCATGGTTAATCTGCATAATATCCATATAGAAATTACCCCAGTTGGTAATAACGGAATTGGTTACCGTCAGGTTATTATTCACTGCCGCAACATCGCTGATAGATTGGTTGAAAAGAGAGGAACTCGCTCCCACAAATGTTCCCCCTCTGAGTTCGCCCATCTTGAAAAACACCTCCTGGCGTTCGCGAAGACGATAGTGTAAACCTCGAACATAACGTTCCACCTGGTCTTTTGTACTCCAATAATTACTGATACCATAGGAGTCTACCGGGCTTAATTCCAGGTAATCGCATGACTGTATGGCTCCTATCAACAATATCAAGAATATGTATTTTATTTTTTTCATAATACTATCTTTCTTTATGATTTAAATATTAGTAAAGTTAGAACACAACCTTTATTCCCATCAAGACAGTCTTCGGCAAGGCATATCCGCCCTTACCGTCATCCTTGGTATTATTTGCAGAATCATACTCGGGAGTATAGAGATTGTTGCTCGTCACATAGAACAGATTCTGCCCGGTGAGCGTTACCGTTACCTTCTCCATCATTGCTTTCTTTGTCCACTGGGAAGGCAAATCATAACTCAAGGAGATTTCACGAGCACACAGGTAAGCAGCATTTTCCCAGAATAAAGAAGTACTACGAGTATAGTTTTTCTTAAAATTAGTATCATTAGTCATTAATACCGGCAATCCTGCTGTAGGATTATCCTCTGTCCATGTTTCTTTAGCGAGCTCCGGCACATTAAAGGAACCGGACGTAATTCCCATGAAATATTGATAACCGCTATTCCACTTCTTATATCCCAGCGCATAGTCGAAACGGGCAAAAAGTGTCAGTCCTTTCCAGGAAGCAGAAGTATTAAAACCACCCATCCACTTAGGTATGGAGTTACCAAGCTTTACCTGGTCGTGCGTATCGATGATACCGTCACCATTTACATCGTACCATACAGCATCACCGGGAGCAAGTTGCTGGGCATTTCTCTGCTGTTCAACAGTTAACTGGGCATAGGCCGCCGGACCGTATACAGGCTGAGAAGGAACCTTGTCTACGTAATAAGCATAGTTTGCAAGGTCTGCCTCATCACGAACAACATGTGTCATCTTAAAACCATAAATATCGCCATAAGATTGTCCTTCCTGTGTACCGCCTCTCCACACTGTTTCATTGCTTCCTTTACCTTTGTAGACCTCTGTACCGCCTTGACGGTTGTTTTCATTACCGTTATCAGGCAATTTCAGCACTTTAGACTTAACAAACGTAATATTGGCACCTACATTCCACTTAAAATCTTTACGATCGAAAATACGATAATTCACTTCCAATTCCATACCCTGGCTGCGTACCGCACCGTTGTTGGTTTTCATAGAGCCCACACCGGATGAAGCAGACAAGGGTACATCAGCTATCAAATCGGTAGTTTTCTTATTGAAGTAACCTGCACTGAGATCTACCTTATTGAACAAACCTAACTCAATTGCCGCATCAAAAGAAGTTGTCTTTTCCCAACGTAATCCGGGGTAAGCGATGTCATTTATCAATAAACCATAAACACCATTATAATTACCGGCATTGGCGTAACTTCCCTGCAACTCATACAACCCGATACCATTTACATTACCATTCTGTCCATATCCCATACGTAACTTCATATTAGAGAATATATCCAGATATTTTTCCATAAATTCTTCACGATACACATTCCATGCAGCGCTTACACCCGGGAAGAATCCCCAACGGTTGTCCACCAACTTGGAATAACCGTCATAACGTCCGGAGAAAGAGAACAAATATTTGCTCTTATAGTCATAGGATGCATTGATGAAACCGGACATAATACGTTCTTGTGTGTGAGTAGTAGACATATTACGAGTGGATTTTCCATTAGCATCCAAAGGCTCTGTAAACTGCAGTCCGATAAAATCATCGGAAGTCGCTCCCTGACCGGACGCTTTAAGACCGAAATTATATTTATCTATCATTTCAAAACCACCTACGGCACTGATGTTATGATTGCCAAAAGAAGCATTATAGTTCAATATGGCATTATAGGTCTGATCCAAACGACGTGCATAATCGGCAGAAGCCTTTCGGTTGGAATCTACCTTACCCGGACCATTCGGAAGTTCCTTGTTGAAAGATTCTTTTTCAACCATGTGAAGATACCACATACCACTCATTTTCAAGCTCAGCCCTTTCATAAGGTCTATTTGGAATGAAGTTCCCAAGGTAGTCTTATAAGCCGTATTTCTACGATAGTAATAGTTCTTCATCTCATTCCAGTTGGCATTCTGAGTATTATTGATTAATTTAATAACCGTTCCATCCATGTTGGCACCTTTAAAAGTAGGTGGAACAGCAGGTACCACACTCCAGAAATTGGCATCGCTCATATAGTTGGGATTCGTTTCGGAACGAGAAAAATTTACGAAGCCGGAAGCTTTCAACCAATTCTTAATTTTGTATTCACCATTCAAATTGAAAGATAAACGTTCATAACCGGATTCTAATGGGAAACCTGTTTCATCATAATATCCAATACTTGAATAATACTTTCCTTTTTCATTACCACCCGAGAAAGAAATATTGTAATCTTGCGTCCAAGCGTCCTGCATATTCAAATCACGCATATTGGTTTCCTTAAACAACAAATAGTTATCGGTAACAGGGTCTTTCATAGACTGCCAACCGTAATCCAACAAATATTTATTCTTATCGGTCAGAATTGTAGTACTGTAAATACCACTGGCTGTCTGATTGCCATCGGCCGTAATATCATTTCCCGTACCCCAACCGTTAACAAGATTCAGATCATCTCCACTACGATTTGCAGCCATACGTTCCCAATACAGATAATCACGGGCATTCAGGAAATTATAATTATCGCGGGCAAAACCTTTACCTACGTTTACATTCAAAGTGATAGTAGTTTTACCGACATGACCGCTCTTGGTGGTCACCAATACTACACCATTGTTGGCACGGGCACCATAAAGCGCCGTTGCAGCGGCATCTTTCAAAATTTCGATAGACGCAATATCATTACTATTAATATCGTTCATATCATCCTTTTGTACACCATCAATAATATATAGCGGACTACCTTTACCGTCCAAAGAAGCACCGGCACGAACTTGAATAGAAGGTCCCGTTCCCGGCTGACCGGAAGTCTGCGTAACACGTACACCTGTAACAGTACCGGCCAAAGCCGTCAACGGATTGGCACGTACCCCCCTCTCCAACACTTCAGAAGAAACTTTAGAAATAGCAGCCGTCAACTTATCTTTAGTTACGGTTTTTCCGTAACCCGTAACGATAACTTCTTGCAATCCTACAGCATCTTCTTTCATTACAACAATAATACTTTTACGCCCACTGACAGAAATCTCCTGTTTAGTATAGCCTATGTAAGAAAAAGCCAATACCGATTTGTTTTTTGTCAGAGTTAACGTATATTGTCCATCCAGATTAGTAATGGCACCATTGGATGTGCCAATTTCCAATACAGAAACGCCAATCAGCGGTTCTCCTTCAGTGTCCTTTACAACACCTGTCACTGTCTGTCCTACTTGCGCATACAAGCTGCTCAAGGAACAAAGCATTACCACTGCCATGAGAATTACTTTCTGACAGCTCTTTAAATGTATTTTTCTCATATCAAAAAAACAGGTTATTTAGAAGATAATATAAACAAATCCAATCTTATCCAGCCTTCCGGTCTGGTTGAAGTTTTTGTAAATCCGGGTAAATCGCCAAGTTCCGCAACAATAACCAAATCACCATCAGGCATCAATGCCATACAAGTATATCCCGCTGCTTTATCATAAAGCACCATATGATCTGCAGCATTAAATGTATGCGAATGTCCGTCAAAGAATTTTGCTTTGGCAAGATATAGGATACCACGGTCATCGTGTGAACTGGTAGCGGTGATTCCTTTTGCTCCACAATAGTACAGCCAGTTATCTTTCACTATCACACTTCCTGCACAACCTTTCTCCGGAGTTGGTAATTGTGATGCCGGATAATCCGAGAATCCCGGCCACTTGGCACCACCATCTGTACTATAATAGTTTTGCCGATATCCATTATATCGAATATTGCCAATCAATGCACCGTCAGGAGCCTCAGTAACCGTCCACTCACCCGATTTATTAGGCTGACCTGTTTGCCAGGTAACACCATGATCATCTGAATACATAGCGGTATTTCCACCATTAGAAACAGTTCCTTTATCCGCATCGACCTTAAATGAACGCATAGGAACAATCAAACGGTCCTTATACATCTCATTTGTCATTTGTACACCGGAACCGGGACCAAAGCTGCCAATCATTCTTGTAAAACCACTATATATACCAATCTGCACTTCATCCGTGAGATCTTTCCTTGTCCAGGTTACACCATCATCTTCAGAGGTATACATGATAGCTCTGTTATTATAGCCTTGTTGAGCAGAAGGTTTACCAACTGCATCCCATAAAGAAGTAAAAAGGAAAATCTTTCCGGTAGTCTGGTCAACCACAACTGTCGGGTCCATGTAAGAGAGTTTTGAAGAAACGGCTTGCTCTGTTATATTCTTTTCTGTCCAGGTAGCTCCCTTATCCGTACTGCGCTTCATAAAAATATCCGTACGTCCCGATTTATCCATCCAAGTACCATAACGAGTTTCACAAAAAACAAGTATCGTACCGGCTTTTGTAACTGCCACCGCAGGCACACGATAAGAGACGTCAGTACTTACTTTAGAATTAAATACAGTAGTCGTTGAAGTTACTTTCCACACCGGATCCGCATCAGGAGCAGGTGTCGGATCGTCCGGGTCAGGTGTCGGATCGGGTGTCGGTTCTTCTTGTTCCATCTCATCCGGATAGGGCACAGGTGAAAAATCATTGACACTATCATCTGAACAAGCTGTAAAAACAAGCAAGCTCATAACGATACTCATAGTATAAAAAAAGTTTTTCATAAATATAAAATTAAAGATTAATAATAGGTAGTATAAGCAAGTCCAGTCTCATCCAACCGGCCGGACGCTTGAGAGGTTTGATACCGGGCAATGATTTACGAGTAAATCCAGGAGTATCTGCCGTTTCAAATATAATCGCCATTCTGCCGTCCGGCAAGAAGGACATACAACTATAGCCTGAAGCTTCATCATATAATTGAATTCCATCATTCCATGTCTTCCCGCCATCGCAGCTTTTATACAAAGCCAGACCTACGCGTTCATCATATTCCGGTGTTTCAGCTTTTCCTCTGATACCAGAAAAATAGAGTTGTCTTCCTTGTCCCAAAACGCTCGCCTGACATCCTTTAGAAACACCCGGTAGTGCCGGTTCTTTTACCGCTTTGCTCCAAGTACCCCCACCGTCAGCGCTATATGCCACCATACGCGCTCCCGGTATGCGAGCATTGTAAACCAATGTTCCGGCAGGAGATTCGGCTATTTGAAATTCATCACCGGTATCGCCTTTACCACCCATTGTCCATGTCCGGCCATGATTATCGGAATAGATTGCTACGTTATGGGCACTTTTTCTTTCGGAATCAACTACACGGGTCGGTAAAACCAATCGTTCCTTAAACTGTTTTCCCGACATCTGTAAACCTGCTCCCGGACCAAAACCGACAATATGATAGCCTGCTGGAATAATCGTAGATGTAACATCCACAGGCGAAGACCAAGTTTTTCCATTATCATCCGAAGTGATAAGAATAGCACGATTCTTTGTTCCGGAATGGTCTTCCGACGGCCAAAAAGTTGTGAATAAAAAGATGCGTCCGGTAATTGAATCAAGAATCGGAGTAGGATCCATATAAGCACCGGTAATACCTTGTGTCAAATCTTGCATAACAGACCATGTTTTTCCTGTATCCTCGCTTCGCTTCACTACAATATCCGTACGGCTTTTATCCCGCCAACTATCTCTACGCGCCTCACAAAAAACAAGCAATGTACCATCTTTGGTTGTCAACAGTGAGGGAATACGATAGCTGTTCACATTATCATCCCCGGCAGAAAAGACAGTACACTTCTTCAGTCCGGAGAAATCTGATTGTTCTGTTGTTTGCGCTTCTCCTTTAATTGAGAAAAGAAAAGATAAAAAAACTACTATGAATAGATTCTTCAATATGTGCATATGATATTTTTATAAATGAAAATACAAACATCACTTACAGCAGTTCCTGACACAGCATATAACTACGAATCATCATTCGAGGTATATGGAAAGGACCCTTAAACAGATTACCTTTGGCAGGTTGGGCCACCGTGCCGTCACGGTGCAGATAACCATACCACTCACCATATTCCCTATCAGGAAAATGAGCATACGTCCAATCACTTATCTGCTTATGCATGGCAAGGTATTTTTCATCGTGAGTTGCCTGATAAGCATAAAGAGTGGCAATAACAGCTTCGGTCTGCGGCCACCAGAATTTCATATCCTGGGAATAATCCTGTGCGGGGAAATTACGACAGTCCCGGAAGTTTATTATACCGCCATATTCTTTATCCCATCCCCATTCCCAAGACCAATCGAGAATCTGAAGAGCCGTTCGTACCAAATCTTTATCCCAGTCGCGATAGCGGGCTTCTTCTAAAATGAACCAGGAAGTCTCGATACAATGCCCCGGATTAATGACACGCCCGTTACAGGTATCAATGAACTCTCCATCTTTTCCCACCATTTCAAGCAATGCTTTAAACTCGGGATGAATAAAGTACTTTCGGATAGCCGCAAGCGATTCATCAATTTGTGTGTCGAGTATCGGATCGGAAATAGCAACACGGACACGAGAAGCCGTATTGATGAGAATCATCGTAATGGAATGTCCTCGAGCCTGTAGTGCAGGCAGATACTTAGGCTCCAGAAAACCGGGGGTGGAAAGAAACCTTTGTATACGTTTGAAAAGAGCTAAAGCCTTTTCTGCATAAGTTTTATCTCCTGATGCAATGGCGTATTCTGACATGGCAATGACGGCAAAACACTCGGAAAACACATAGCGACGTTTACGCAAAGGAGTACCGTTTTCAGTAACTTCAAAGTACATATGTCCGTCAGCATCAAAACAGTGCTTTTCTATAAAGTCTATACAACTCTTAGAAGCCGCAAGCCATTCCGGATTCTGTTCTATGTTATTATAAGCATAAGCTGCAATAAACCCAAAACGTCCCTGAAACCATACAGATTTCGTAGTGTCCATTAAACGGCCATCACGATCAATACAAGTATATACTCCGCCATGCTTACGGTCAAGGCCGTAGCGCATCCAAAAAGGCATAATATTCTCAGTGAAATCATGTCGATAGGATGCTGACCATGAGGTTAAATAATCCGTTACATTCATAGTTTATCAGATTTTAGAATTTATTGCAACGTTCAAAGAAATGAATAGCCTCAAGCTCTGCTTTCATCTGGCATTCTTCCTCATCGGTCATATTTTGGAAAGGAGTACGATTCTTACCTAGGTCTAGACCGATAAGCTTCATTATACGCTTACCTCCCACTATATTTCCACGGAAATGGCAAATGACATTAATCACTTCTTGCGAGAAGTTCTGACGTTCACGCGCCAATTCAAGGTCACCGGCCTTCCAGGCATCAATGATACCTACCAGTTCCTTTCCATTATAATTGGTAGTACCGCCAATGCCCCCCTGCGCACCTCCCATTGCCAAACAGGGAAGAATCGTTTCATCCTGACCGTGGAGCATATCGTACTTACCATTCTTATAAAGACGGCACTGATTGTATTCGTACATACTCTCGAAAGTATATTTAATGCCGGCGAAATTAGGTACTCGCCCATCAACCGCTTCCAATAACTTAACCATAGGCAGGAAAGCGCCGTTGAAAGCGGGAATATGATAATAATAGAACGGCAGTTCGGGAGCACCCGCTGCAATTTCTTCAATATACTTTACCAATTCTTCCACACGACCAATTTTAGGAAACGGTGGAGCCATTGCTCCAATAGCTGTAGCTCCGATTTTCTGCGCATGCTCCGCCAACATACGGCTCGCTTTGACGCAGCAGCTCCCAACGTGAACAATTACCTTAAATCCGGCCGGCGCAACAGATACCCAACGCTCGGCAAGTTTCATACGCTCTTCTTCAGTCAACATATATCCTTCACCGGAAGAACCATTAATGAATACTCCTTGAAGGCCATTTTTCTGCAACATTTTTGCATAGGCTTCAATAGGTTCATAGTTTACTTCTCCATTTTCATAAAACGGAGTGAAAGGCGCATCAATCAAACCAATAATCTTTTCCATACTTTTTATTTCTTAATATCATTAATGTTATTATTATTCCATATTGTCTGTCTGAGGACGAAGAAAGTAAAGTTGCAAAGCCAACGCTACCAGTACTATAATACTGAGCATGGCAAATCCTTGTCCCAAGTTTCCTCCATCGGTCCATTTTCCTAATAACTCGGTAACGGCGGCACCGGCAAATACACCTGTCATATTCATAATACCATAGGCGGTACCACGATGTTTTGCCGAGACGAACTGACAAAGGATAGGCATATTATTAGCATCGAAAATACCAAAACCGATTCCGAAAAGCAGTCCGGCACCAATAACAGCTGCAAAGCTGTGTCCAAAACCCAGCAGCATTAACGCAGGAATCGTCAACCCTAATCCGATAGCCCCCGTATAAACACGCCCTCTGATATTTTTTTGTACCCACCGGTCAGATAAAATACCTCCTACGATAACCCCGATAAACGAAGAAAAAGCGATTGTTATAGTAGAGATCGGACCGGCTTCAGACATAGGAATATTCAAACTTTCGGAGAATAATGTCGGTAACCAGTTTTTAGTCGCCCAACCGGGAAGACTCGGAGCTGCAAAATAGAAAAGGATAATCCAGAAAGCCCAAGTAGAGAAAAGTACACTAAGCCCGCTAAATAAAGACGGTTTCTTTTCTCCCGATGCTATTGGCGTCTCTTTTACCAAAGCATGGGCCGGATTTTCACGCAATGTAACAACCAAAATCAATGAATAAACAATACCTATGATACCGAACCAATGAAATGTGGAATGCCAAGAAAAGATAGCCGCCACCGTAGCGCCAAATCCACCGATAGCTTGCCCTACATAAAGTCCGGTCATATGTATCCCAATAGCCAATGAACGGGATTTACCTTGATGCCAATCAGCAATAAGAGATAAGGCAGAAGGTATATAAAGCGCTTCACTAATTCCCATCACTGCACGAAGCCAATATAATTCGTGAAAATTGTCAGCATATCCCATCAAATAAGTGACAGCGGACCAAACAAACAAACTTCCGACAACCAACCACTTACGACTGAAACGGTCAGCAATCATACCGGCGACTGGGCTCATAAAACCGTAAATCCATAGAAAGATAGCCATTAGAGCTCCAAAGGCTTCCGCTTTATTCAATTCTACAATATCAACCTTCATAGCCTCCTGCATAGTAGAGAGCATTTGGCGATCCATGTAATTGAGTAGAGCAACCACCCATAATAAAGCAACTACTACCCAAGGATACAGATTTTTGTTTTTCATAATCTTTAGTTAAAGCTATATTAATTTATTTTGATGCAAATATATCAATCATTTTATTATATACAAAATATTTAATAAATTATTTTATTAAATACAAGGCATTAATTAAAAACATATAGATAGCAAATAAATATAAATAAAAATAGCGCAAGAGAATGAATTGCATTCAACTTACGTCATACTTTTTACCCCACTAATCTAATACCAACTATTTTTCAAATCTTCACTTTAGCTATTAGCTTACGAATTTTCCCTTGACCAATTATAGGCGCATGAGGATCCTCCGGATATACAATCATAAACTGGCCTGGATATAAATCGACCCATGTAGTTGAACAGTCTGAATACAAGGCACAATCTCCTTCTTTCTCATAAGGCTTAACTTCCTGATTTACATCCTCAAAAGCCTTCCATCCAATTCTTTCTATACCTTGCAAAAGAATATGTACATCAATATAAGCACGATGGACTTCCAACACTTGTTTAGCTTGTGCAACACATTCAGGATTAATATTCATAATAAATAAATTATCACCGTCAATATCAATACGTCCTAATTCCGCATGAAGCAAATCATGGCTTTTTACATAGTCAAAAAGAGTTTTAAACAAAGGGTGGAGCACCTCTATCCTACTGCTATTCTGTAAATTCGATACAATCATTTTCGCTGTTTTTTAGTTATATATGAAAATTCCGAGGCAAATATAGAAATTAATTTAATTACACGGGAGATATTAATAAATTATTTTAGTATATATAAAATATAAAGCTAAATTTATTATCTTTGTAGAAATTCAATCAGTAGAAGACATGAGACAGCAACTTTTAAAGGAAATAGAGTTAGGAAGCAAAAGTGCTCTCGTAAAAAAGAGAATTATTACACATTATATATATAATGGCAGTTCTACCATTACCGACCTATCCAAAGAATTAGACCTAAGTATACCTACCGTTACCAAATTTATCAGCGAGATGTGCGAAGACGGATATATCAATGATTACGGTAAATTAGAAACCAGTGGTGGACGACATCCAAGTTTATATGGCCTTAATCCGGAATCCGGATACTTTATCGGCGTAGATATCAAAAAGTTTGCTGTCAACATCGGCTTGATTAATTTCAAAGGTGATATGATGGAATTGAAGATGAATATTCCCTACAAATTTGAAAATACACCGGAAGCCATGGAAGAGCTATGCAGACTTATCAGTTCTTTCATAAAGAAAACAAAAGTCAATACAGAGAAGATATTAAATATCAATATCAACATATCCGGACGAGTTAATCCTGAGTCAGGATATAGTTTCAGTCAGTTCAATTTCTCAGAGCGTCCGTTAGCAGAAGTCCTAACTGACAAAATAGGATGTCAAGTCTGTATTGATAATGATACCCGTGCCATGACCTATGGTGAATATTTGCAAGGTTGTGTAAAAGGAGAAAAGAACATTATATTCGTCAATATAAGCTGGGGACTTGGCATCGGAATTATCATAGACGGTAAAATATATACCGGAAAATCAGGTTTCTCCGGAGAATTCGGACATATCAATGTTTTTGATAACGAAATACTGTGTCACTGTGGCAAAAAAGGATGCCTGGAAACAGAAGCATCCGGTTCCGCGATATATAGAATTTTACAAGAACGCATTAAAAAAGGCGAGTGTTCCATACTGTCCGGTCGGGCAAACAACCAAGAGCTTCCGCTTACATTGGACGAAATTATTTCTGCCGTAAACAAAGAAGATTTGCTGTGTATTGAAATTGTAGAGGAAATCGGACAGAAGCTAGGTAAACAAATTGCAGGATTAATCAATATATTTAATCCTGAATTGGTTATTATTGGCGGAACCCTATCATTAACCGATGACTATATAGCCCAGCCTATTAAGACAGCAATAAGAAAATATTCGCTAAACCTCGTAAATCAGGATTCTGTTATTACAGTTTCAAAACTAAAAGACAGGGCAGGAATTGTAGGTGCTTGCATGCTGGCACGAAGCCGGATGTTCGAATATTAAAATATAACCTTCTACTCTTTCCCTAGCGTAGAATAGAAGGTTATCTTTTTTCTTTAGTTTTCCCTTTAGCAATGGCGTAATGATTATTTCAGCAAGTGCACAAACTTAGCTGATAATTCAGCCTTACCGGCACAAACAGACAGATACTTTCCCTCAGCATCTACCAAAAGAACCGCATGCTGTGAAGCGACAAAGGATGCTACGCCGGTTGTCTCTTCAACAAAAACACAACCGGGGAAAAGAGGCGCAAACACTTCTTTGTTTTGTCCTTTCCACTTCTTGAATACAATCTGCATAGGACAAAATGCTGTATATCCTGCTGCATTCAAACGCTGCATCAATTTACGCTCCGATTTTGGTGCTGTATGCAGAGCACACCAACGACTTATATTATTATTAGTCATCATATCGCCTTATTTGCTTTTCTCCAATCCTTAAATAAATCTTTCACAAATAATATCCAACCGACACAACCTACTCCCGCCAGGAATACAAAGCCTATAAGAATCATAATCTTATTAGGTTTGGCGGCACGTAACGGTACCGTAGCCGGTTGTACAACCGTATATACCGGAGTAATCTCCTGCACCTTGGCTCTTGCCATTTGCAATTGTCCGGAAACCTGCGTATAAACGGTATACGCCAACTCCACCTCATTCTTCAAACGCTCCTGTTCGGCACGATAGCTTAACAGAACCACATTCTGATTAGCATCCGCGAAAGTAGCATATTTTTTCTGAGCGTTCTGATAATCAGCTTTTGCTTCGTTATAAAGTTTTTCAGTAAAAGCTAAATCATGACGGGCTTTATTGGTACGGTAATCTGTGATATAATTCTGCAAACAACGCATGACGGTATCGGTCAGCGAAGCGGAAATCAAAGGATCCTGCATGGTAACCTCTAAGGTCGTAACCCCGGTTTTCTTATCAATCGTAACCAGAATACGTTTACTCAAAGCCTCCGCTACCCTTGTTTCGTCCAATGTCAAACGGAACGGATCGATTTTCCCTTCTTTTTTCTCCGGTTTATCCTTAAACAAAGACAATGTCCACCCCAAAGCCTTGAATGGCGCAGATACCACAGCACCCATCCACGATGAACGTTGGTATTTATCCAGATAAGCGTATAAAGTCGTGTCGATTTTCCCTTTTTGATCTTTGACCTTTACATCAAACAGCTCCAACAGAAAAGGAGTCGACTTGACAATATCAGGATACAATTCGGGTGACAGGGCATCCTCTCCGGCAGAAGCACCACCTAAGTTGATTCCGGCCATGGCAGCCAATGCTCCCATGCTTCCGGCATTCATTTTACTGGCGCTTTCAGGAGCTAACGTCACCTCCGTAGAATATTCTTTAGGAATACTGAACCCCACAATCAACCCTATCACTGCGGCAATACCACATACCTTATAGAGCATTTTGCGTTCAGCCCATACTTTCTGAGCCAATTCTATCAAATCAATTTCCTGTTCCTCCGGTTTCTGCGGAGTTTCTTGTATTTTACCTTCGCTCATTGTCTTTATTACTTAAAGAGATTAACCAAAGTAGCAATCATAGTACCCAAAGTGGCAACAGAAGTACCCATACCTACCATTTCAGCCACACTCATACGCTTGCTCGGGTCTTTGCTCGGAACTATAATCTCGCATCCCGGCTCGATTGCCGTTTTACTTCCGGAGCGTATGCGGGATACGGTACCATTCATGTAAACCACAAAAGCGTCGCGCTTCTTGGCATTCGTTGCATATCCGCCGGCCTGATTGATATAGAAGCGGCTGTTTTCACCTTCTTTATACAGCACCGTGTTAGGATACATCACGGCACCATTGATTTTTACAGTACTTACATATTCAGGGATAAACAATATATCTCCCTCACGCAGTACCATATCATAATCCGACCCTGGATTCTTCAGAGCTTCATCCAAGTGAATACCTACCGTATATACATATAAAGTGGTTGAATCGGCACCAACCTTTACAGCCATACGGGTAGCATCTTCCTTTCTGCGAAGTTCTTCTTCTGACATTTTACGAATGAGACGGGCACCTCTTACATAAGCATCGGACGTAACCCCGCCGGCTTTAGCGACCAAGTCACTCAAACGTTCGTTCTTCTTGGACAAAGCGTAAGTACCGGTAAACAACGCCTCGCCTATTATCCCCACATTCTTCTGCTTGCGATAAGCGGGACTTTTACGGACATAAACTTCATCAAAAGGTTCCAAATAGAAGTTCTCGCTTCCCTCGCCTATCAGCAGGCCGTCTTTCAAATCAAATGTAAAAGTCTGACCGACCACGTTACTGTCATCCGTACTCTTAGGAGACTTGATGCGTCGTGAAACATCTATTTTAGTTGTCGAAGCTGCCTCAAGCAAACCGCCGGATTGCAGCACCAAGTCCTCAATGGTCATCTTATCCGCATAAAGATAAGTACCCGGATCTGCAACCTCACCGTGAATAGTCACCGTAGGATCTTCTCTCAAATCCTGAATGCTGGGAATATAAAGTATATCATTCTTCTGCAAAGGAATATCCGCAACCACACCTTTCAACAAGCCTTTCAGGTCTATTGAAATCACCTCACGAGTCAAATCCTCATGCTCACGATTGATTACGGCGCGATTTAAGAAAGCGTCCCCACGTACGCCTTCCGCTTTCTTTATCAATTGCTTCACGGTATTTACCTCTCCGCTCAACTGATACAGACCTTCACGGTAAACAGCACCGCGAATCTCCACACGATTTTCGAAACGATTGAGAACCGAATCCACGGTAAGTACATCGCCATCCTCAAGACGGAATACCGAATAATCCATTTCGTCCACATTGAAAATCTGATGTTCACGTCCGCTCTTACGTACAAGACGGATAGCTTTTTTATATGCATCGCCCGTAAATCCACCGGCATATCTCAGCAAAGTGCCGATTGTTTCCGTAGGCTTCATCTCATAATACATGGGGCGTTTTACCTTACCCAATATCTGAACCAATGTCTGGTAGGGATTAACGAGAATCACATCACCGTCCTGCAAACGGATATCATCTTTCAACCGACCTTCCATGATAAAATCATAGATATCCAAATCGGCAACCGTCTTTCCGTCGCGTATCACCTTTATACTGCGAAGACTGCCGATTTTATTCACTCCGCCCGCCCAATACAAAGCATGGAAAACGGACGCGAATGAAGAAAGCGTATAAGTACCCGGCACAGCAACCTCACCCATAACGTTCACCTGAATGGAACGGATTTCACCCAATGTCAATTTTATTTGGGTATTGGGAGTTTCCCCCGTAATACCGGCATATATTTTAGCGAACTCACGCTTCAAATAATCATTGGCTTCCTTTACGGTCTTTCCACTCAGATAAACCGGGCCCAGATTCTCGATTTGCACAGTACCTTCAGGCGCGATTGTTTCACGAATCGTATTCTGGGAAGCTCCCCAAACGTCGATGATAACCTCATCGCCTGCACCCAGACGATAATTGCTCGGCGTCGCTACATTTATATTAGGTTCAAAAGTAAGATACTCGTTATCAAAGATATTATGCCCGAAAATCTGTTGGGTAGGATCGACTTCCATAGCGTTCAGGTTATTATACCCGGTTTGTTCACTGCCATTCAGCCCCATTCCATAACCGCTGCCCTGCTGGCTGGCTTTTGTCCGCAAACCCTTAATGCTTTGTTTTTTAGAGTTGAGCTCATCCAAACCGGACTCATCCTGGGAGATATTCTTATTTTTATTTTCGTAAGTTTTCTGCGTACGCAAGCGGGAACTTGCCTCTCCCATGAAGTCAGCATCATCTCCGGCGCTACCGTCCGATTTACCTGAATATTTAGACTGTATTCGCTGGATTTGCTCTTTCGTGACTCCTTTCTTCATCAATTCAACCAACATTTGTTGCTGTGTCTTCCCCTGACTCTGAGCCTCTTGCACATACAGAATGACTTGTTCATCCGTCATTTGTTGGGCAAATACCACACTTGACACTGTAAACATCAACAAACACAATAGTATAAATTTGCGCATAAGTAAGATATTTGATTAATCTTTTAGTTATCTAGTAATGTTTTTTAATTGGGGACAAAGGTAATACTTTATTTTCATAATATACATTTATTTCATTCTGAAGTTTCGGAAAAAGAATTAATTCCTTTCCTCAATACAGCCGGGGTTTCCATATGGCTGTCACTTACCGGAGAAGCCGTTTATCCCATCATCCCAACGAGGTTAAATGTTTTTACTTCATGCGCTACAACCGTAACGTGTTCGGTAACTCCTCATATCAAAGAAAGGCAGCCCACCGGAAATATTTCTAAAAAATCGAGCAAATCTTTTTGCAAATTCAAATAAAGATGTACCTTTGCACCCCGTAAAGAAATGCTATTGCCGCTATAGCTCAGTTGGTAGAGCAACGCATTCGTAACGCGTAGGTCGCCAGTTCAAGTCTGGCTAGCGGCTCGACGAAAGACCGATATTAATCATATCGGTCTTTTTATTTTTCCCACGAAGCCCTGCTCTATCCCTCACGAATAAAACAATAGAAGCATTCTCTTTATTCCAAAATCTTGCTAACTTTGCCCAACTCAAAAACAATCAAGATAATATGGACAAGAAGAAAAAAAGAATCCTTCTCGGAGCGCTGGCATTCATTCTGCTCATAGGCATTGCAGGCGCAGGAACAGTGTATTACTATCTGTTCGCCCCGCAATTTCATCCGCAAAAGACAACTTATATCTACGTAGACCGTGACGATACGGCAGACTCCATATATAATAAGGTGAAAGCACAAGGAAATCCCAACAGTTTCATCGGCTTCAAATGGATGTCACAATGGCGCGATTACCCTCTCAACATCCACACCGGACGCTACGCGATACGTCCCGGCGAAAACGTATATCATGTATTCAGCCGCTTCTACAGAGGTTACCAAGAGCCTATGAATCTGACAATAGGAAGCGTACGTACCCTGGATAAACTTGCACGCAGCGTAGGTAAACAACTGATGATTGACTCCGCCGAAATAGCCGCAGTAATGAACGACTCGCTGTTCCGGCAACGACTGGGATACGAAAAAGAAACGATAGCCTGCCTTTTTATTCCCGAAACCTACCAGGTATATTGGGATATGAGCGTAGACGACTTCTTTAAGCGGATGCAGAAAGAACACCAAAAATTCTGGAACCAAGAACGGCGTAACAAAGCCCAAGCCATCGGTATGACCCCGGAAGAAGTATGTACCCTTGCTTCCATCGTCGAAGAAGAAACCAATAATAACCCGGAGAAGCCCATGGTTGCAGGCCTGTACATCAACCGCCTGCACACCGGAATGCCGCTTCAAGCCGACCCTACCATAAAGTTTGCCCTGCAAGACTTCGGCCTGCGTCGGATCTCCAATGCGCATCTCGCTATCGATTCGCCCTACAACACTTACCGCAACCCCGGTTTGCCGCCCGGTCCCATCCGCATTCCCTCTCCCATAGGTCTGGATGCGGTATTGAACTACACCAGACACAACTATATTTACATGTGCGCCAAAGAAGATTTTTCCGGCACTCACAACTTTGCGTCCAACTATGCCGACCACATGAAAAATGCAAGAAAATACTGGAAAGCATTAAACGAAAGAAAGATTTTCAATTAATATTATAATAAAATAAAAGCAAAAAGCTATATTTGCGATTATTATTTAAACCGTGACTAACACTTAAACAATAAAAAATGAGCAAGCAACTCTTACTTGGCGATGAAGCCATTGCACAAGCTGCATTAGACGCCGGACTTTCCGGTGTATACGCCTATCCGGGCACTCCTTCGACGGAGATTACCGAATATATTCAAACAGCGCCGATTACTGCCGAAAAAGGTATCCACAACCGCTGGTGTTCCAACGAAAAGACCGCTATGGAAGCAGCCTTAGGAATGTCGTTCGCAGGAAAGCGTTCACTGGTCTGCATGAAACATGTAGGCATGAATGTGGCTGCCGACTGTTTTATCAATTCCGCCATTACCGGCGTTAAAGGCGGCACAATCGTCATTGCAGCCGACGACCCCAGCATGCATTCATCACAAAACGAACAAGATAGCCGATTCTACGGCGACTTCGCTTTAATTCCGATGTATGAACCGAGCAACCAGCAAGAAGCCTACGATATGGTTTACAACGGATTTGCCTTTTCCGAGCAAACCGGCGAACCTCTGCTGATGCGCATGGTAACCCGTTTGGCACACTCCCGTTCCGGCGTGGAGCGGAAAGCGCAACAGCCCCAGAACGAAATCTCTTTCAGCGATGACCCTCGCCAGTTCATCCTGCTTCCCGGCAATGCCCGCAAACGCTACAAACAGCTATTGCAGCGCCAGGACGAATTCATCAAAGCATCGGAGAATTCACCATACAATAAGTATATTGACGGCCCTAACAAAAAACTCGGCGTCATAGCTTGCGGTATCGGATACAATTACCTCATGGAGAACTATCCCGAAGGCTGCGAATATCCGGTCTTAAAAATCGGTCAATACCCGCTTCCCAAGAAACAATTGACGCAACTTGTAGAAGCCTGTGATGAAATACTCGTACTGGAAGACGGGCAGCCGTTTGTAGAAAAACAACTGAAAGGCTATCTCGGTATCGGCGTAAAAGTCAAAGGACGCTTGGACGGCACACTGTCACAAGACGGAGAATTGAATCCGGACAGCGTAGCACGCGCCTTAGGCAAAGAAAACAAAGCCGAATTCGCAGTTCCGTCACTCATGGAAATGCGCCCGCCCGCCTTGTGCGAAGGTTGCGGACACCGCGACATGTATACCGTACTCACCGAAGTTCTGCGTGCAGAATATCCCGGCCATAAGGTATTCAGCGACATCGGCTGTTACACTTTAGGAGCCAACGCCCCTTTCAACGCCATCAATTCCTGCGTAGACATGGGAGCTTCCATTACAATGGCCAAAGGCGCCTCGGATGCGGGAGTACATCCTGCGGTTGCCGTTATCGGCGACTCCACATTCACCCACTCCGGCATGACAGGATTGCTGGACTGCGTAAATGAGAACGCCAACGTCACCATCGTAATCTCCGACAACGAAACCACTGCCATGACCGGCGGACAAGATTCAGCCGGAACAGGCCGCCTCGAAGCTATCTGCGCAGGTATCGGCGTAGCGCCGGAACACATCCGCGTGGTAGTTCCATTGAAGAAGAACTACGAGGAAATGAGACAAATCATCCGGGAAGAAATCGAGTTCCACGGAGTATCCGTCATTATCCCCCGAAGAGAATGTATTCAAACCTTAGCACGTAAGAAACGAAACAAGTAAAACCATGAAAAAAGACATTATACTTTCCGGCGTAGGTGGACAAGGTATCCTCTCTATCGCCACCGTAATCGGCCAGGCAGCCCTGAAAGACGGGTTATACATGAAACAAGCCGAAGTACACGGAATGAGCCAGCGAGGCGGCGACGTACAGTCCAACCTTCGCATCAGCGACCGCCCCATCGCTTCCGACCTCATCCCTACGGGCAAATGCGACCTTATCATATCCCTGGAACCGATGGAAGCGTTGCGTTATCTCCCCTACCTCAGTCCCGAAGGTTGGCTGGTAACCAACGAGGCTCCTTTCATCAATATTCCCCGCTATCCTGCCGAAGAAGCGCTCAAGGCCGAACTTGACAAGCTTCCTCACAAGATTGTGCTGAACGTAAACGAAGTAGCCAAAGAAACAGGTTCTCCCCGCGTAGCCAACATCGTGTTGCTGGGAGCTACCATTCCGTTCCTCGGCATTGATTACCAGAAAGTACAGGACAGCATTCGCGACATCTTCCAGCGTAAAGGCGAAGCTATTGTAGAATTGAACCTCAAAGCACTGGCTGCCGGTAAGGAAATCGCAGAAAACCTGATGTAAATCCAAATTTCAATAACCATGAACGACAAATACTGGGAAGAAGAGATAGAAACCATGCCGCGTGAGAAGTTGCGTGAACTGCAACTTCAGCGGCTTAAAAAGACAATCGGTATCGCTGCAAATTCTCCCTATTACAAACAAGTATTTCAAGAACACGGTATTACGGCGGACAGTATCCGGTCGGTAGAAGATATCCGGAAAATCCCGTTCACCACCAAAGCGGATATGCGCGCCAACTATCCTTTCGGACTTGTGGCAGGTAATATGCACGAAGACGGCGTACGCATCCACTCTTCCAGCGGAACCACAGGCACCCCTACCGTCATTGTCCATTCCCGGCACGACCTGGACTCTTGGGCGAATCTCGTGGCACGCTGCCTGTACACAGTCGGCATCCGTAAAACCGATGTGTTCCAAAACAGCTCCGGATACGGTATGTTTACCGGCGGATTAGGTTTTCAATACGGAGCCGAACGCCTCGGGGCGCTGACCGTACCCGCAGCGGCCGGTAACAGCAAGCGGCAAATCAAATTCATCATGGATTTCAAAACCACCGCCCTGCATGCCATCCCCAGCTATGCCATACGTTTGGCGGAAGTATTTCAGGAAGAAGGCATCGACCCGGCATCGACCACACTGAAGACGCTTGTCATCGGAGCCGAACCGCATACGGACGAACAACGCAAGAAGATTGAACGGATGTTAGGCGTCAAAGCTTATAACAGTTTCGGAATGACCGAGATGAACGGCCCCGGCGTCGCCTTTGAGTGTGCCGAACAAAACGGCATGCACTTCTGGGAAGACTGCTATCTGGTTGAAATCATCAATCCCGAAACCGGCGAACCCGTTCCCGACGGCGAAATCGGGGAATTGGTACTGACCACCCTCGACCGTGAAATGATGCCGCTGATACGCTACCGCACACGCGATCTCACCCGCATACTTCCCGGCAAATGCCCTTGCGGACGTACACACCTTCGTATCGACCGTATCAAAGGCCGCAGTGACGATATGTTTATCATCAAGGGCGTCAACATCTTCCCCATGCAGGTGGAAAAGGTATTGGTACAGTTCCCCGAACTGGGCAGCAACTACCTCATTACTTTGGAAACCATCAACAATCAGGATGAAATGATTGTAGAAGTGGAACTCAGCGATTTATCTACCGACAACTATATAGAACTGGAGAAAATACGCAAAGCCATCTCCCGTCAGCTGAAAGATGAAATCCTTGTCACCCCTAAAGTGAAACTCGTCAAGAAAGGTTCCCTGCCTCAAAGCGAAGGAAAAGCCGTCAGAGTAAAAGACTTACGAGACAATAAATAACATTTTGCCAATACTTTCCGCGTTATTATACTACAATATTAACAGCGCGGAAAGTACCGGCAAAAGCAAAAAAGAAAGAGGAACGGTAGTCAACCAAGATTACCGTTCCTCTTTTATAGAAAGCCGCACCGATGATGTGATGAAACTCCGT